>OLPW01000453.1_pt1 | contig 49709 bp, 44 predicted proteins | sample 1672161 | NCBI WGS metagenome assembly OLPW01 (sample SAMEA3136654, study PRJEB25190) | human gut metagenome
TTTCCCGATGTCCAAGAAATGGGAGGCAGTTCACTGTCCCCTTTGTGGTGGTTTTTCGTTTGCGACAGGAGGGAGACTAGCCCGCTTTGCGGATCGACCACTCCCCCACGCCCGTCAAGCGCTGGATCTGGCGGATGGAAAGGCCCGCGCCTCGCATTGCGGCAAGCACCTCGTTGCGTTTAGTCTTGTTGAGGGATTTGACATCGGAGAGCCCACTCAAGCCGAGCGAGCGGACCAGCGCCGTCCCTACATCTAAGGCCTCATCTTCATCGATACGTCCACCCGATGGCGGACGAACGACTGTCCCATTCGATGCATCCATAAAGGCCTTATAGTCGCGCACACGGGGAAAGGCAAGACGAACGAGCGCCAAATCGACCGTTGCGATTTTTGGATCGCGTTCAACATAATCTAGGTGGCTGCTCCATCAATACGCGCCGTATGGACAAACCCCGGCCTTTTGCGGATTGAAATGAACATATCGAATAGCGTCGAGAAGGTATTCCTCACTCGAAATAGGGGCGCTTGAAAACCTATCCTGAAAAACATGGCCAACATGTCCGTGGCGACGGTTATACCAAGTTGCGTAGCAAGACATGACAAGATGCATGGCATCGCTCACGTTGTCGCCAGGATCGCTCATGACAAGATGAACGTGGTTGCCCATCAGGCACCAAGCAATTAATGTAATGTTGAATCTCGTTATCGAGGTCCGGACAAGCGACAGTAGCCGCCTTCTGTCCTTATCATCTTCAAACAGAAGTTGCTTGCCGTTGCCTCTCATCGTAATGTGATACAGGCCAATCTGTGATTTCTGCCGCGGTTTTCTCGACATGGGCATCTCCTTGCTCTCATGCCAAAAATAACCCCGAGCCACACGCAAAGCGGTGAGAATCTACTCGCCGATTAAACCGTCCACCTGCCGAAATGTTAGCTATTGCATGGCGGAAATATGCTTAGATACCGTTAGACAACGAACGAGCGACCAACAAGCCAAAACCACCACGAAGGTGCCTGTCCCCTTTGTGGTGGTTTTTCGTTTGCGAGAGGTTTAGGGGCGAACCTGACCGGTGCCGCGGAGCTTGTATTTGTAGGTGGTGAGGGCCTCGGCGGCAAAGGGGCCGCGGGCGTGGAGCTTTTGGGTCGAGATGCCGATCTCGGCACCCAGGCCAAACTCGCCGCCGTCGGTGAAGCGCGTGCTGGCGTTGGCGTACACGGCCGAGGCATCGACCGCATCCAGGAAGCGCTCGCAAGCATCCGTGTCCTCGGCAACGATGGCCTCGGAGTGCATCGTGCCGTAGCGGTTGATGTGTGCGATGGCCTCGTCCTCGTTTGCCACGACCTTCACGCTCATCTCGAGAGCCAGGTACTCGCGACCCCAGTCCTCCTCAGTCGCGGCGACGTAGTCATCACCCTCGGCAAGCCCGGCATCGGCGCATGCGGCGCAGGTTGCCTCGTCGCCGTGAATGAACACGCCGTGGTCATGCAGCACGGCCACGACCGCAGGCAAAAACGCATCGGCCACAGCACGGTCGACCAGCAGCGACTCGGCGGCATTGCACACGCCTACGCGCTGGGTCTTGGCATTAACGATAATGTTGAGTGCCTTATCAAAGTCGGCGGATTCATGCACGTAGATGTGGCAGTTGCCCGTACCCGTCTCGATCACCGGCACGAGCGACTCGCGCACGCAGCGCTGGATCAGGCCCGCGCCGCCACGTGGAATGAGCACATCGACGATGCCGCGAAGCTTCATGAGCTCGCCAGTGGCCTCGCGGTCGGTGGACTCGATCATCGACACGGCCTCGCGCGGGAAGCCCTTGGCCTCGAGCGCATCGGCCAGCAGCTCGGTGATCATGGCGCACGAGTGATAGGCCAGCGAACCGCCGCGCAGAATGCAGGCGTTGCCAGTGCGGATGCAGATGCCCGCAGCATCGGCCGTCACGTTGGGACGCGCCTCATACACCATGGCGACCAAGCCCAGCGGCACGCTCACGCGGGTCAGATCCACACCGCTTGCAAGCACGCGGTGGTCTAGTACGCGGCCGACAGGATCGGGCAGCTCAGCGAGCTTCTCCAGGCCGGCGGCCATGCCCTCGACGCGCTCGGGCGTCAGCAGCAGACGGTCGAGAAGCCCCGCCGAGGTGCCCGCATCACGCGCCGCGGACATATCGAGCTCATTGGCGGCAACGATGGAATCGACGCCGTCGCGCAGCGCCGCGGCCATGGCGCGCACGGCCTCCTGGCGCTGGACATCGCTCGCCGTGGCAAGCGCGCCCGAAGCGGCCTTGGCCTCAACGGCAAGATCGTGAACGTAGGTGGCTATATCGACCGACATGAACGGCCCTTTCTCTTAGATGTTTGCCAACCATGGTAGCCGATTTGCACGCATCCTCGCAGACGGCGGTAGAATTGGTCAACCCGAAACACCGCAACGAATGGAAGCATCACATGGCGCTCATCACTTCGTACCACGTCCCCGGCCTCTACGTCGAGGACCACAGCATCGACGTCCCCCTCGACTGGCGCGGCCTGGAGCCCATGCTTTTGGCCGTCGGCAGTACCATGCGCCGCGGCGCAATGCCGGCGCCCATCGCCGGTGCACCCGAAAGCATCAAGCTCTTCTACCGCGTGGTTTGCGCGCCCGACCGCATTAACGACGACTTGCCGCTCCTCCTCTTTTTGCAGGGCGGCCCCGGCGGCGAGAGCCCGCGTCCGCTGTCGCCCACAAGCGATGGCTGGATCGAGGAGGCCGTCAAGCATTTCCGCGTCGTGCTGCCCGACCAGCGAGGTACCGGGCGCAGCAGCTGCGTAGACGGGCGTACGATCGCGGCTCTGGGCAATCGCGCCGAGGCAGCAGGAGCCGATGCCGCACGCTCGCAGGCGGACTTTCTCAAGCGCCACCTCGCCAGTTCCATCGTGCGCGACTTTGAGTACCTGCGCCTGGTGGGCTTTGGCGGCAAGCCCTGGGTCACACTCGGGCAGAGCTACGGCGGCTTTTTGACGTTGAGCTATCTATCTCTTTTCCCCGAGGGCGTAACGGCAAGCTTTACCTGCGGCGGCATTCCGCACGTGCCGGCGAGCGCCAGCGAGGTCTACGCGCACACCTTCCCGCGCATGGCGGCCAAGACCCAGCAGTATTATGACCGCTACCCCGCCGACGTCGAACGCGTGGCGGCCCTGGCAGATGCCCTCGAGGAGCAAAAGCCCGCACTGCCCGACGGCTCGCCGATGACGGTCGAGCGCCTGCAGCTCATGGGCAGCGACTTTGGCATGAAGCCGAGCTTTGAGCGCATGCACTGGATTATCGACCACGCGTTTGTTGATGGCGACGGTACGTTGAGCTGCGGTTCCTCGGTATCCGACAGCTTTTTGATGCACGCCTTCGAGCGCACCAGCACACGCACGAATCCGCTGTACTGGACGCTGCAGGAGTTCATCTACGCCGACGGCGACACCATGCCCATCCGCTGGGCCGCGGCAGAAGAGAAGGCGCACCGCGCCGAGTTCGACACGCTCGCGCGCCCGCTCATGTTTACCGGCGAGGCCATGTTCCCGTGGATGTTTGAGCAGATGCCTGAGCTCAAGCCCTTCAAGCTCGCCATGGATCTGCTGATGGAAGACACCAGCTGGGACAAGATCTACGACCCGCAGCGCCTGGCCTGCAACGAAGTACCACTCCAGGCTGCGGTGTACTTCGACGACATGTACGTCGATTCGAGCCTGCAGCTCGACACGCTAAGCCGCGTGGGCAACTCGCATGCCTGGGTGACCAACGAGTTTGAGCACGATGGCCTTCATGGCAGCATGGTGTTCAAGCACCTCTTCGACGAAGCCCTCAACCGCGGAGACCTGCGTCAGATCTTCTAGCAAGGAGCGTCCCCACCTGCCGGCACAATAGGAACGTCCCCAAGTGCCGGCAGTGGGACCCCGCCGCCTCAACAAGTTGCGGTGAAATGGGGACTGTTAAAGGATTTAAAGCCGCCAAACCATCCCTATTTCACCGCAACTTACGATATGCCGGCGTTACGGCCACCGCAGGTAGAAGGCGGAAAGCGAAAACGCCCCTAAGCGAGTGGCTTTAAATCGTGGGTCGAACAAAAGAAGCGAGCGGCGCGCAGCGTCGACCCGTTAGGCGAAGACGATTAGGTTATCCCTGTGTATCGCCGGCTTCTCGGCCAGGTTAGCGAGCAGGCGGTTGCTGGCGATCTGGTCCTGGCGGCGGCCGGCAGCAAGCTCCAGCACGTCCGAATCGGCCTCGGCGATACCGCGGGCGACGACCATACCTCTCGGATCGCACACATCGAGCACATCGCCCTCGGCAAACTGGCCATCGACCTCGCGAATACCCACCGCAAGCAAGGAAGAGCCACGGCTAACCAGCGCCTTCGCAGCACCATCATCAACCGTCACCGACCCATGTGCCTTGTCGCCCAGCGCGATCCACAGCTTGCGGGGTGCGATGTCCAGACGCTCCGCCGGCGGATCGAACAGCGTGCCCACGCTCTCGCCGCGGGCGAGGCGCACGAGCGCATCGGGCTCCTCGCCCGAGCAAATCACGCTCTGAATGCCCGCCGTCATCAGGATGCGGCTCGCGCGGATCTTGGTAATCATGCCGCCCGTGCCCACCGATGTGGAAGAATCGCCCGCCGAGGCAATAATCTTGGCATCGATCTTATGCACGACAGGAACAAACTCGGCCGTGGGGTCCTCATGCGGATTGGCAGTATAGAGACCATCGATGTCCGAGAGCGTCACGCACAGGTCGGCGGAAACCAGGCAGCTTACAAGCGCCGCCAGCGTGTCGTTGTCGCCGAACTTGATCTCGTCGACGGTAACGGTATCGTTCTCGTTGACGACCGGCACCACGCCCAGCTCCACCAGACGCAGTAGGGCGTCGCGCGCGTGCAGATAGGACGTGCGGCGGGCCGTGTCGTGGCGCGTGAGCAGCACGAGCGAGGTGAGTAGGTCACGCGCATGGAACTCCTCGTCGTAGGCCGACGAGATGATGCACTGACCGGCCGAGGCGCAGGCTTGCAAGCTCGGCAGGTCACCGACCGGCTTGCGGTCGAAGCCCAGCACGGGATAGCCGCAGGCGATAGCGCCCGAGCTCACCACGACCAGGCGCCAGCCGAGTTTGCGCAGGGCTGCGGCCTGATCGGCAAGCCCGCCGATAAAGGCGCGGTTGACCTTGCCGTCGGAGCCCACCACCGTGGACGAACCGATCTTTACCACCATCGTTTTATAAGAAGTCGTCATACGTCAAACCAATCGAATGTTGAGCAGGCGGGCGAGAAAATGATCCGTTTTCCTCCGTCCCCTTCGGATCATTTTGCCCAGGGGAAGGCCGAAGCCGCGGCCATGTTCTTGCGCACGAGCTCGTCGCGCACCTGGGCCAGGCCCTGTTCCATGCCCACCACATAGGTCTGCGGGTACAGGAAGCGCTTGTAGACCGGATCAAGATGGTCCAGTGCCCAGGCGCAACGCTCGCGTGCGTCCTCAATGCTCTCGCGCGGGGCAGCAGCGCTGCCATCGCGCACGATCGGCACCAGCAGCTCGCGATACTCAAGCTCGGACACATCGGTCACCAGCGCGGCATCGTTCACGGCCACGAGGGTATTGCCGCGCGCGGCGCCCTCCCCCGCCAGATGGTCCTCGTCATAGATCATGTCGCAGATCGGGCCGCCAAAGCCGTCGTAATAACGGCGCACGCGCTGCACACCCGGGATCGTGCGCTTGTAGGGCTGCTCGGAGAGCTTAACCACCGGCGTCCACGGGTCCGCCTCGCTCGCACGGCGGGCAGAAAGCTTATACACACCGCCCAGCGCCGGCTGGTCGTAGCAGGTCGCGAGCTTGGTACCCACGCCAAAGCTATCGATGGGCGCGCCCTGGTCGAGCAGCGACTGAATCGTGTACTCGTCCAGATCGTTGGAAACCGAGACCCCCACATAGGGCAGGCCCTCGGCATCAAAACGGCCGCGGACATACTTGGAGAGCTTGGCGAGGTCACCCGAGTCGATGCGAATGGCCGACAGGCGCTCGCCCACCGCCTCCATCTCCTTGGCAACCGTAATGGCATGCTCGCAGCCCTCGCGCACATCGTAGGTGTCGATGAGCAGCGTACAGTTCTTGGGGCTCGACTTGGCAAAGGCACGGAAAGCCTCGAGCTCGGAATCGAAGCTCATCACCCAGCTGTGCGCATGCGTGCCAAAGACGGGAATACCGTAGCGGCGACCGGCGAGCACATTAGACGTAGAGGAACAGCCGGCAACGTAGCTCGCGCGCGCGACGGCCAGGCCGCCATCGGGACCCTGGGCACGGCGCAGGCCAAACTCGGCCACGGGACGGCCGTCCGCCGCCAGCACCACGCGCGCCGTCTTGGTGGCGACAAGCGTCTGGAAGCCGACGATGTTGAGCAGCGCCGTCTCGAGCAGCTGGCACTCCAGCGCGGGGCCGGTGACGCGCACCATGGGCTCGCGCGGAAAGACGAGCTCGCCCTCGGGGACGGCGTCGATGTTTACATGCGCACGAAAATCGCGCAGGTAGTCGAGGAATCCAGGCTTGAACATCGCGCCGCCGGCGGGAGCCTGAAGCGAGGCGAGGTAGTCGATATCCTCGGGCGTAAAGCGCAGATTCTCGACCAGCTCGGGCAGCTCGGCGGTACCGCACATGACGGCGTAGGCGCTACCAAAGGGATGGTCGCGGTAAAACGCGGTAAAACAACCCTGCTCATTGGCCTTGCCGCTCTCCCACAGGCCCTGGGCCATAGTGAGCTCGTACAGATCGGTGAGCATTGCAATGTCGGTGGGATGCGAGATGTCGGTCAAAGCCATGGGGCGACCTTTCGGATGCGTTGTGCAGAAGTTGAGGGTTAGACGAGGAGGACGTGCGGGCATGGAGCCCGGCGCGAACAGGTTAGTGCAGGCCCATGCTGCCCGTGATCGTGTAGACCATAAAGACGATAAACGCGATGAGGGCGAGCACGATGATGATTTTTTGAGCCGGAGCCATGCCGGGAATCTCATTCTCGCCCGTAGGCTCCTTGGAGGTGACCATGCGCTGGGCAAAGGTCATCTCGTCACGGCTCGGCTTGGGCTCGGCGGGCTTGGGATGAGCCACCTTTTTAGGTTGAGGTTTGGGTGCGGCAGGCGCAGGCTTCGCGGCGGCGGGCTTGGATGCGGATGCGGGTGCGGGCGCGGATGCGACATTCGCGGCGGCCTCCTGGGCCTTCGCGCGCTCGGCACGCAGGGCAGCCAGCTCCTCACGCTCGCGACGAGCCTCTTCCTGGGCCTCGCGGCGGGCCTTCTCGGCGCGGAGCTCTTCCAACTCGGCGCGTTCCTCGTCGGACAATGGTTGGGACTCAAGCTCGGCCATGGTGCAGCCCTTTCTTTTTAAAAAAAGCCGCCGACACAGTGTCAGCGGCTTATCAAATCCAAGGGTGGAGACGAAGGGAGTCGAACCCTCGGCCTCTGCCATGCGACGGCAGCGCTCTCCCAACTGAGCTACGTCCCCAGGACAAGTTGATATTTTACCCACGGCTCGCCAACTGTCAACGTCCAATACACAGTCTTTTTGGGACGGGGCCATTTTGACTGCTTTTCGGATGGTAGCTCGACCCCACCGGGAGTAGTCTTTTTGGGACGGGGCTATTTTAGCTACCCGGGCAGATAGCAAAAACGATTTGGACGATTAACGGCAGGGGCAGCTAAAATAGCCCCGTCCCAAAAAGACTACTCAAAAGAGCTACTTTGCGCTGGTGAGGACGCCGGTGGTGTCAAACGCCGGGGTGAAGCTCTCGTCTACTGCGCCGCCTTCTTGCCAGAACATCGTCGTAAAGCCCAAGTCGTCGGCATGGTCGAGGACTTGCTCGTACTCCTCGCGCGTCACGGCACGCGCCAGGTCTCCGCCCTGCTCGCGCATGAGCGCATTGGGCGTGTACTGGTTCATGACCGAGATCGGCACATCGCCCACCGTCTGCCACACCAGGTCCAGCACGCGACACGAATCGTCTGCATGTCCCGGCAGTACCAGATGGCGCACAATCATGCCGCGCTTCATGAGCCCGTCCTCGTCCACCAGCTCTCCCCCGCGGCGCTCAATCTCGCGCGCCATTTGGGCCAGGCCCGACACGGCCACACGCGGGTAGTCCTGAATATGAGAGAGCGACTGCGCAAGCCCCGCATCGGCATATTTAAAGTCGGTAAGCCATACATCGACCAAATCGCCGAGCGCCGCCACGGCACTCGCGCGCTCATAACCGCTCGTATTGTAGACGATTGGGATGACCAGCCCGCGCGCCCGTGCCGCGCCAATCGCAGCCGGCAGCAGGTGCGCGTAGTGCGTCGCCGTCACTAAATTAATATTATTCGCACCCTGGTCCTGCAGTTCCAACATAATCTCGACCAGACGCTCGGGCGAAATCTCAAGCCCAAAATTGCCCGTCGAGATCTCGTGGTTCTGGCAATAGACGCATTTGAGCGAGCAACCGCTAAAGAAGATCGTGCCCGAACCGGCTTCGCCCGAGATAGGCGGCTCCTCCCACATATGAAGCGCCGCGCGGGCCACCTTGAGCGTGTCGTTAGCACCGCATACGCCGTGCGCGCCCTCATCGCGCGCCGCACCGCAACGGCGCGGACACAAATGACAGGCTGGCGAAAAAAGTTCGGTCAACGACGTCGGCATAAAAACATGCTCCAAAACAACGATTCAGCAGCTCAAACGTAAAGGGACCAACCGCACAGACGGCTCGAGCCCCAAGGCGCCGTAATCGTCCGACACGATTTTTGTAATGTCAAGACTGGAATCCACAAAGTGCCGCTTTATGATGTAGGTATTCCGCCCCCCGCGGAGCAACTGGGTGAACCGTCGCGTTTATTTAGGGAGCCCACACAGTCGTACCTAGTACAGGTATCCTTCGTTGTTAAGGACGCTGGAACAGTCGATGAGGGCACCCACCTGTTTTAGGTGGGTTCATTTTCGTAACGTGGGGGGTGGTTTTCTTTTGCCGAAACTCGCCATTGCAAATCCCGCCAAGATCCCCAAAGGGCACTAGGCGGAACCCCACTATCACTCGAATATCTGGTAAGCACGTGATTATCGCCCCGTGCAATTCTTCACACCCTCCTTGGTCGAGTATCATGGGTCAGCTATACCCTTTGCGGCATGGCATCCTTTGACCTTTTCCTTCGACGCTTGGCGGTTTATCGATTCATGGCTTCCTCCACGAGCTTCATACCGTACCTTTGCGTGGCGGTCGCGGCTTTTATCACGACCTTCCTTGCGGTGCCCCTGGTCAAGCGCCTGGCAATCAAGCTCGACGCCGTCGACTATCCTTCCAAGCGCCGCATCAACACTAAACCCATCCCGCGCATGGGTGGCACGGCAGTCTTTTTGGGCCTCGTCGTCGCCTGCATCGTGCAGATCCTAGGCACCTGGTACCTGGGCTGGCCGCCCGCTTTGGTGCCCCACCCCCGTCTGCACATCAGCTACCCCATACTTGCGCTTTCTTTTACCGTCATCTTTGCGACCGGCGCGATCGACGACGTCTTCCAGCTCAAGCCCAAGCAAAAGCTCGCTGGCCAGGTCCTCGCCGCGCTCATCGCCTGCGTGGGCGGCCTGCGCATCGGCGTCATCGTCAACCCGTTTGCTCCTGGCGAGATCATGCTCGGCTGGCTCGCCTACCCCATCACTGTGGTCTACCTGGTGGCGTTCACCAACATCATCAACCTTATCGACGGCCTCGACGGTCTGGCCACGGGTATCTGCGGTATCGCGTCGTTCACCATGTTTTCGGTCGCGGTGCTCTCGGGCCGCATCGACGCCGCCGCGCTCTCCATCGCGCTCTTTGGCTCGTGCCTCGCCTTCTTGCGCTATAACTTCAACCCCGCGAGCATCTTCTTGGGCGACTCGGGGTCGCTGCTGCTGGGCTTTGCGCTGGGCTCCATCTCGCTGCTCAACGTGAGCCGCACCGCCGCGCTCACCTCGCTCATCATCCCGCTCATCGTGGCCGGCGTGCCCATCATCGATACGTTCAGCGCCATCGTGCGCCGCAAGCGCGCCCACATTAGCATCGGGCAGGCCGACAAGGGCCACATCCACCACCGCCTCATTCAAGAGGGCTACAACCAAAAGCAGGCCGTACTGCTCATCTACGCCTGGTGCATTATGCTTTCGGCCGGCGCCGCCGCCATCAATCAGGTCGAGGTCCCCATGCGCGTGCTCATCTTTACCGTGCTCGCCATTGGCTCGGCGGCCTTCGCCAAGCACCTGCACCTGTTTGAGCCCGTGCTGCGCCACCATTACAACAAGCGCACGCATGAGGACGAGCTGGTAACCCCCGACGACCCCGCTTTTAAGCAGGAGGAGCAAGCAGCCGAGGAACGTAAAGAAGAGCGCCACCACAAGCTCTAGGATAAGCTGCCGAGGGTGCGCCCAGGCGCCGCTGGCCAAGCGCAGCCGCGCCGCACCCATCGCACAAGCCGCCCCTCTCCCGCCCCTCGCCTACTTACGACCCGCCCCTTCAATAAACGCGTTATCATCTTGACCCATGAACATACGTTAGGAGCAATCATGCCAAACGAGAACAGCTACGAAGTCGCGTTGCAAAAGAGCAACGCAATTCGCGAGGGCCTGGCCAAGACGCCCGAGAAGTTCACCATGCTTACCGGCGACCGCCCCACCGGCCGCCTGCACCTGGGCCACTACTTTGGCACCCTCAAGGGCCGCGTTGAGCTGCAGAACATGGGCGCCAAGACCAACGTGCTCATCGCCGACTACCAGGTCATCACCGACCGCGACACCACCGAGCACATCCAGGACAACGTGTACAACATGGTCATGGACTACCTTGCCTGCGGCATCGACCCCGACAAGACCATGATCTACGCGCACTCCGCCGTGCCCGCCGCCAACCAGCTCATGCTGCCGTTCCTGTCGCTGGTCTCCGAGGCCGAGCTGGCGCGCAACCCCACCGTCAAGGCCGAGATGGAGGCCTCGGGCCACGAGCTCACCGGCCTTCTGCTCACCTACCCGGTGCACCAGGCCTGCGACATCCTGTTCTGCAAGGGCAATGTGGTGCCCGTCGGCCGCGACCAGCTGCCGCACATCGAGCTCACCCGCACCATCGCCCGCCGCTTTAACAACCGCTACGGCAAGGTGTTCCCCGAGGTCGACGCGCTGCTGTCCGAGACCCCGCTGCTGCCCGGCCTGGACGGTCGCAAGATGAGCAAGAGCTACGGCAACGCCATCAACATCTCGATGACCGCCGAGGAGACGGCCAAGCGCATCAAGAAGAGCCAGACCGATTCCGAGCGCATGATCACGTTCGATCCCGAGAACCGCCCCGGCGTGTCCGGCCTGCTTTCGACGGCCGCCATCTGCACCGGCCGTTCCGAGGTCGAGATTGCCGAGGAGATTGGCATGGGCGGCTCCGGCCAGCTCAAGAAGTACGTAACCGAGGCCGTCAACGAGTACTTCGCACCGATCCGCGAGCGCCGTCAGCGCTACGAGAACGATCTGGACTATGTGAAGGACGTGCTGCACGAGGGCAACCGTCGCGCCAACGAGATCGCCGAGCAGACCCTGGCCGAGGTTCGGGACGCCATGGGCATGGTGTACTAGACCGATCTGCTGGCTTGAGCTTTTGATTGCTTTAGGGCGGGCGCTATGGCGTCCGCCTTTTTTGGTGCCCGACCGGCTCGGCTCTACCCATTGCACTCCCCCGACAAACGGGAACGGGCCCGCCGGCAGTCAGTTGCCAGCGGGCCCGTTCCCGAAGTACACCGTTGAATCGCACAGAGGGGAGGGATGCGAATCAAACTCAACAGGGCAGGCTTTTTCATCGCCTATTGCCTGCTCCGTTGCTGAATACAATATAGTTCACCGTGGTTTACTTTGCAGCATCAATATGAGCCGCCATAGCTTCTCCATAAGTTAGCCTCGGTAAACCTACAACGGAAAACCGCCGCAAAGGGGACAGGCACCTTTGTGGCGGTTTTGGCCACAGTAGAGCCGCTAGAACCCTGCTGGCCAGCGACAGGCGGCCAAGTCGACGTGCATGGAATCGGTAAACGCCACGCCCTCCCCCATTAAGAGCTCGCGCTGAGCATCGGGACCGCCAAAGGCAAAGCCCTCACAGATACGGCCGTCGGCAAACACCACGCGATGACAGGGAATTTGACCAGGGCGTGGGTTGCTATGCAGCGCATACCCCACATAGCGTGCACTTCGCGCGCGACCGGCGAGCAGCGCCACCTGACCGTACGTGGCGACCATCCCCTCGGGGATCTGCTCGACCACCTCATACACCTGCTCAAAAAAGCCCTCAGACGCCATCGCTCGCTCCCTTCTCCGCATTAACAGCATAAAGAAATGATCCCTTGGGGACGGAGGAAAACGGATCATTCACGGCCTCCGTGCGGTCGATGATCCGTTTTCCTCCGTCCCCAAGGGATCATTTGTTGGCAGGTTGGTTAGTTGGCGGGATGGAAGAAGGCTACGGCTACGGCACCGGGGCCTACGTGGGTACCGATGGTGGCACCGATGGTGTGAACGGGCAGCTCGCCCTCGGTGTGGCCAGCCCACAGTGCCGCGCTGTCCTCGATATACTTCTTGAGCACCGCATCCGAAAGGCCCGTATAGCCGAGCGCCAGCGGCATGGAAAAGTCGATGCCGCCCGCCTTTTCGACCTTTTGGTTCAGCAGGTTGCGGCCGTTCTTGGAACCGCGCGCCTTTCCCAGCTGCACAATCAGACCGTCCTCGGCAGCTACCACGGGCTTTACGTTGAGCAGCGTACCCACGGCGCCGGCAGCAGCAGACAGGCGACCGCCGCGCACCAGGTACTCCAGCGTCTCGAGCAGGCCAATAACCACCACGCGGTCGCGCACGGCCTCGACCGCCGCCGCGATCTGGGCCGCGCTACGGCCCTCGTCCACCAAGCGCAGCGCATACTCGACCAGAATGCGTTCACCCAGGGTGACGTTGTTGCTATCAACCACGTACACATCGCCGCCCGGCGCCTCGGCTAGTGCGGTACGGGCGCTCTGATTGGTGCCCGACAGCTTAGCGCCCACGGTAATAATCACAGCCTCATCGCCGGCTTCGCGAACCTCGGCGATAGCCTGCGAAAACGCGTACGGGTTAACCTGACCGGTCTTGGGCAGCTCATCGCGCTCCACGAGCATCTCGTAAAAGCGCTGGTGATCGATGTCGATGCCATCCATGAACACATCGGTTCCAAAGGTGACGGACAGCGGCAAAACGGCCAGTGCCGGATGCTCGGCCGGCGACATATCGCTTGCGGAATCGGTAATAATGCGAACGGACATAACGAATCCTTTCTTGCGCAGGTCCCGCGCAGGGAATTTTGACAGCAATGCCCCGGCACGGTATACGCGCTCAAACGGGACGATGCAGTTGTTAATGGGAAGCAAATGCCTTGGTGGCCCTACAGCTCGCGCAAGGTGTTGAGAATCGTACGCAGCGATGCATACATCTGCTCGCGCTGCTCCACGCCCATGGCCTTACCGGTGGTGTCGAGCACTTCACGAATAATGCAATCGGCCTCGTTCATGCTCTCGCCGCCCAACGTGGTCAGGCGAACCGGGGCGCGATACTTAACGGCGGCATCGCCCGAATCGTCAACTTCGACGTAGCCGCCCTCCTCCAGATGCGCCAGCGTGCGCGAGACGGCAGCGCGGGTCACACCAGCCATGCGGGCGAGGTCGGCACCAGTCAGACCGTCCTTGCTGCGCTCAAGATAGTACAGGCACATGATATCGGAGCCCTTAAGGCCCAGCCTTGCGCCCTCAGATGTCTTAATGCGCTGGATCTCCTTGTAGAGTCCGCTGATCAGTCCGACAAAGTCCTCGAAACGTGTCTCGTCGCTCTGTTGCATGGGAGACGACCGCCTTTCGCTTGCATAATGCTAACGGGTAAACATCTTAGCCGTACCCAGCGACCGCAAGCCCCGCACGCCCTATTTGTTAACTCATCAACATAAAAACCACCACAAAGGGGACAGGCACCTTTGTGGTGGTTTTGACCGGCGAGTATGATTTGCAGAAGTTGCTACAGCTCCACGCGGGGATTGTCGCGGGTCACAAGCGTCTTAACGACAACCGTCGCTCCCAGATAGCGCTCGAGCAGATCGGCAAGACGGTCGATGGCGGCCTGGCAGTCCCCCATTCGCTCGGGCTCTACGCACTCAATCGCCAGGAATGCGTCGGCCGAATCGTCGGATAGAGCCGTTCGAACGCCGTCGCGCCAGTTCCAGCAGCGGCACACGGCGCCCGCATCGTCAATGTAGGCGAGCTCGCCGGGCAGCGTCGGGTCGTCCGCTTCCTCGCCAAGCGGCAGGAACGCATCCCCGCCGTCGGTCACCTTCAGGCGAAGGTCCCCCTCAATCGCATGCAGATCCTCGCCTCCCACGGGCAGTGCATAGGACAGCGACACCGTGTTATAGATATCCACCGCGGGCGTAATGTGGCCCACCGGCTTGCCCTTGAGCACGCGCTTGAGCAGGTTCTCGATTGAACAGCGCGCGCCCTTTTTGGTCTTGAACAGACGATAGGCCTCGCGCCATGCCTTGACCGGTGCGTTCTCGCTGATTGTATCGCTGGTCAGATGACGCTCCGCATCGATATTGGCACGGTCGAGCAGCGCCGCTATCGCGTCCACATCCTCTTGAGGTATCTGGGCCGCGGGCTTCATACCCTCCACGACCACAACACCGACCGCCGCCTGAGGAAACAGCTCCCAAAATGAATCCTCGGCAATAAAGCTCTTCATACATGCTCCCTTCACGATTCGCGCCCGAGCGAGGGCACCCAAACAAAAAGCGCCCTTACGACGGCCACCTTCAAAGTCCTACGGTGCCGCCACAAGAGCGCTTACGCTGCCCCCATCCGGAGAAGGGGGCGATATGTCAGGCATATTGTAACCCGAGTCATCCGCGCGAGCAAAACCACCACAAAGGTGCCTGTCCCCTTTGTGGTGGTTTTGGGTCTGAGGCGACGCTAGTGGCGGAGCCCCAGCAGGCCGCGTCCGCGATGACGGGCGTCGACGGGCACTTGGGCGTGCGGCCCGGCGGCCTTTACGGACTCGGGCAGATGCGAGTACTTCTTCTCGAAGTTCTCCTCGAACATCACGGCCAGGTTGTGCGCGGCCTCGTCGTAGCGAGCGGTGCTCTGCCAGTACTGGCGCGGCACCAGAATGCCGTCGGGCACGCCATGGCACGTGGTGGGAATGTCGACGTTAAAGATGTCGTCGTGCACGAACTCGCTGTCCTCGATGGTACCGTCGAGAGCGCGGGCCACCAGGGCACGCGTGTAGGCAAGCTCGATGCGATGGCCCACGCCGTAGCCGCCGCCAATCCAGCCAGTGTTGACCAGATAGACGCGGGTGCGACCGTCGGCGATACGCTCGCCGAGCATCTTGGCATAGACCATGGGATCGAGCGGCATAAACGGCTCGCCAAACAGCGAGGAGAACGTGGGCGTGGGCTCGGTGACGCCGACCTCGGTGCCAGGAATCTTGGCGGTGAAGCCCGTCACAAAGTGATACATGGCGGCGTCGGCCGTCAGGCGCGAGATGGGCGGCAGCACGCCAAAGGCATCGCAGGTCAAAAACAGCACGACGCTCGGGGTGGTGCCCATGCCCTTGGTCCACGCGTTGGGAATATGCTCGACGGGATAGGCCACGCGCGTGTTGTGCGTGATCGAGACGTCATCGTAGTTGGGCTTGCGATTCTCGTCGAGCACCACGTTTTCGCAGATGGCGCCAAAGCGAACGGCGTTGAAGATCTCGGGCTCGTGGAACGCGTCCAGGCCCTCGCACTTGGCGTAGCAGCCGCCCTCGACGTTAAAGATGCCCATGTCGGACCAACCGTGCTCGTCGTCGCCGATCAGCAGGCGCGTAGGGTTGGCCGAAAGCGTGGTCTTGCCCGTGCCGGAGAGGCCAAAGAACACCGCGGTCTCGTGCGTGACGGGATCCATGCTGGCCGAGCAGTGCATGGGCAGCACGTCGTCCTCGACGGGCAGCAGGTAGTTCATGACGCTGAAGATGGACTTTTTGATTTCGCCGGAGTAGCCGGTGCCGGCAACCAGAATCACACGCTCCTGGAAGTTGATAACCACGGCGGCGCTGGAGTTGAGGCCCTTGATGGCGGGGTCGCACTGGTAACCGGGCGCCGCGAGCACACAAAAGTCCGGCTCGCCGGTGCGCGCAATTTCGCGGGCGAGCGGACGGGCGAGCATCTGCTTAATAAAGAGCGCCTGGCTGGCACGCTCGCAGGCGACGAGCAGGCGACGCGTGTGGTTGCGGTCGGCGCCGGCCATGCCGCGGGTGACGAACACATCGCGCTCGTTGAGATAGTCGACGATGCCGGCCTTGATGGTCTCGTAGCTCTCGATCGAAAGCGGGCGGTTGACGGCACCCCAGGCAATCTTGTCGTGGACATCGGGGGTGTCAACGATAAAGCGATCGTTGGGAGAACGACCAGTGCGCTCCCCCGTCTCGATCACCAGCGCGCCGTTGGATGCCATGCGGCCTTCTTCGCGGCGGATGGCATGCTCGACGAGCTCCGCGGCGGGTAGATCGACCAACAGGCGGGGCTGATTCTCGGCGGGATCCTCGACCAGCGTAATACCAAAGTTGGACAGAACTTCTGCAGGGGTAACACCAGGCATGGGGCCTCCTTTAAAAACGCGACACGCGGACGCGGCGCGCACTTTACTCACGTAAAGCCCGTTGTACCCGATATGCAAAAACGTTTTTGCGGCAAGGGCGAAGCGCCCGCCCAACGGTCAATAATCGCAGGCAAGCGGCCTAGTCATTGGGGACGTTCTTACACGACCAGTCGTTGGGGACACTCTTAAACAGGCAACAACCAAGGAGTGTCCCTAGATGCCGGCACTTAGGGACGTTCCCAAAGTGCCGACTACAGCGGCAGGCCTTGGCCGAGCATGGCGATGACGCTCATGAGGACCAGCATGCCGGCGGCGTAGGGCAGCACTGCGCCCAGGAGCTCGGCGTCCTTACCGCGCACGTGCACGGCAGCGAGGCCAATCGCGAGCGTCTGCGGCGAGACCATCTTACCGGCGGCGACACCCAGGGCGTTCAACGCAACCATCCAGTAGTCGCTCACACCCAGCGCCGAAGCGGCCTGGCTCTGAATGGGACCAAACAGCATGCCCGACGATGTGCCCGAACCGGTCACGAACGCACCGACGGCACCGATCCACGGGGCCAGAATCGGGTACAGACCACCGGCGACGGCAATGCAGAACGCACTGATCGAAGAGATCATGCCCGCATAGCCCATCACCTTGGCACAGCCCAGCACCGAAAGCATCGTGATTACCGTCGGCATCATCTGCTTCACAGTCGCGGCCAGCACCTCGCCCATCATGCGCGGCGAAGCCCCCTGAATGGCGCCGCCGATAAACGCGGCCAGGAAGATCCAAACACCCGGCGTGTTAATCCACGAAAACGTGAGCGTGCCGGGGTTCTCGCCGCAATACACCTGCACGTGACTCGCAAAGGGCGCAAGCGCGGCATGCACGGCGGGCACCAGGTTGGACGTACCCAACAGCAGTACAAAAATCAGGATGAAACACGACCAGGCAGAAAGCGCCGACTTAGCGGTGAGCTGCTCACTGGCCTCGATATTCATGTGAAAGCGCGCGTCCAGGTGACCGGACTTCTCGGCGCGCATGGCAAGCGCGGCGGTCAGCGCGAGCGACACGATGGAGCCCACGACCACGGCAAGCTCGGGGCCCACAAACATAGCGACGACCAGGGCAGCGCCGACAAAGGACGCGCCAGAGAGCAGCGCGATACCGGCCACGCCGTGCAGGCGCTCGCCTACGCTCGCAACATCGCCTTGATCGTCGGTCACGCGGCCCGCAACCAACACGATGAGCAGCGGCATCACCACAAAGAACGGTGCGAGCTGCACCAGCTGAACGGTCGCCAGGTGCAGGGAATCCAGACCCACCAGGTCAGCAACGGACACCGTGGGGATGCCGATGGAGCCGTAGGGCGTGGGCACGCCGTTGGCCAGCAGGCAGATCAGCACGGCAGGCACGGCCTCAAAACCAAGGCCCGCGAGCATGCCGGCGGGAATGGCGACAGCGGTACCAAAGCCAGCCATGCCCTCCATAAAGCCGCCGAAGCACCACGCCACGAGCAGCGCCAGCAGGCGGCGATCGCTGCTGATGGAGGTGATCATGCTGCCGATCACGTCCATGGCGCCCGTGCGAACGCAGAGGTTATACGTAAAGACGGCGGCGATAATCACCAACACGATGGGCCACAGCGCCATCAAAAAGCCCTCGAGCGAGGCCGTGGCTATCTGCGCCACCGGCAAATGCCACCACGCAAAGGCGAGCACGCACGAAAGAACAAACGAACCAATCGCGGCTTTCCAGGCCGGCCATTTAAAGCACAGCAGCATCACGACAAGCCAGATGATAGGCACAAGAGCCAGCAAAAATGCGGCGACGTCCATGGGTAAAAGCTCCTTGGTACCGCGAGGGCGGCATCGGGGGTGTCATAAAACTTGAACAGGATACCGCACGCTTACCGACAATTTTCTGCCGCCTGCCGAAATATTGAACAACCTGTTCAAAAACACGAGCAAACACCGCCGCGTCTATACTAGAGCGCAGCAATAGAAAGGACTCCGCCTTGAGCATCACGCCCCTCGATAGCATCCGCCGCGCCATCGCCCGCCGCAACGGCGTCACCGACCCCATCGTATCGGGCGGGGCGCACGGGCAGGGCGGACGCATCGAGAACGGCCTGTTCCCCGCATCGCACACCGCCGAGGAGCTCGCACGAATCCAAGAGCTAAGCCAGCGTAACGCCGGCGGTCCCGACAGCAACCAGGCCACACGCCGTCGCCGCGAGCGCGATCGCCAGCCCGGCCCCATCCACCGCATGGTCAATGCCTGGTGGAACCGCCTGCTCGGAGCCGTCTACGGCGGCGGCTTCTCCACGCAAGAAGCCGAGTACGAAGATCATGCCACCCGTCGCGACTACCTTTGGAATACCCTGGGCACCGCCGTATGGGGCATGGCGTTTCCTCTGCTCACCATCGTGTCCACGCAGCTCGTGGGCGCCGAGGAAGCCGGCAAGTTCTCCATTGCGTTTGTCACCGGCACGCTCATCATGATCGCGTGCAACTACGGCGTGCGCAATTTTCAGGTCTCGGACATCGACGAGAAGGCGTCCTTTGCCTCCTACCAGCTCAACCGCTGGCTTTGCGGAGCATTCGCGCTGGCCTGCGGCCTTGCATACAGCAGTGCCCGCGGCTACGACGCGCAGATGGCAACGATCGGCCTGGGCGTCTACCTGTATAAGGTGATCGACGGCGTGGCGGACGTATACGAGGGCCGCCTGCAGCAGGCCGATAAACTCTACCTGGCCGGCATGAGCCAAACGCTGCGCTCCGTCGGCGTCATCGCGGTCTTTAGCGTGGCGCTGTTCCTTACGCGCAGCATGCCCATCGCGGCCATGGCCATGGGTGTCACCGCCATCGTCTCGCTCGTGCTGGTCACCGCGCCGCTGGCCCTGCTCGAAACCGAAAAATCGCGTCGCGTGAGTCTGCGCGAGGTCGGCCACCTGTTTGTCCAGTGCGCCCCGCTCTTTGGCGCACTGTTCCTGTTCAACCTCATCGAGAGCATGCCCAAGTTTGTGATGGAAGGCACGCTGGCCTACAAATATCAGCTGTACTTTAATGCCCTGTTCTTTCCGGCGCAGGCTATTTTGCTGAGCATTGGATTTGTCTATAAACCGCAGCTTTTGCGTCTGTCGAGCATTTGGGCGAACCCGCGCAAACGCCGCCGTTTTGACTTAATTATTGTCGCCGTCATGGCGCTGATCGTGGCCATCACCGGCGTATGCGCCGCATTTATGGCAGGCCCCGGTATTCCCCTCATGAGCTTTATGTACGGCCTCAACTTTGAGCGCTACCGCGCATTGGCGCTGCTGATGGTCGTCGCCGGCGGCGTAACCGCGGCCATCGATTTTATCTACGCCATTATTACGGTGCTGCGCCACGCTGGAGACGTCACCAAGATCTACCTGATCTGCTTTGCCGTGAGCGTGGTGCTCCCGGTGATCCTGATCAACCTGCTGGGCCTGATGGGCGCCGTCGTGAGTTACCTGGCTATCATGGCCCTGCTGCTGGTGCTGCTGATTGTCGAGTACGCCCACATCCGCCAACGCATCGAACGCGACCGCAACCCATACGGCGCCTAATTAGCTGCCCCCGGTCACCGGAATTTGCGATGGAATCACCCCGGCTGGGGTCTCGTTGCGGACAATATGCATCACGCAAAACTAAGTGAGTAGACTTTTACCGAATCCCCGACCACACCGACAAAGCACAAGTCTGTGACCTGCGGTTTTATTGAGGCGAACATGTTGAGTGCTCGGCATTTCCAAAAAAGTCTACTCACTTAGCCAGCGGGCGGCCAAATGATTATTTAATCCCCGTCCCAGAAAAATCAATTAGCGGGCAGAAGGGCAAAAGTAGTCAAAAAGGCCCCGTCCCAAATTAGCTACCCTTTGCAGCGATTATTCGCCCGGGTTGATGTTCGCATAAAACTCCGCCCCGTCGTCCAGGCGCAGGATCCCGACGCGGCCGAATTCGGAACCGGTGGCCGCCGCACAGTCGATATCGATGCGATCGGGCACGCCGGCGGTATCCTCGCCACCCAAGCGCACCATCCGCCCGCGGCCCGACTCCTCATCGAGCCCTGCCAGGCCGCCAACCTCGCAATAACGCCCCAGCGACACCGTGGGCGTGTGGCCGCTCACCACGACCGGGCCCTTGCCCTCGGCAGAAAGCAGTCCCGTCGGAGCATCCCAGTAGCCGTGACGAATCCACAGCAAGTCATCGGACGACTGCACGGCGAGCATTTGCTGCAGCAGCTCGCTTTCGGCATCGACCGCTCCCCTGCCGTCGCCGCAATCGACACCATGCTCAAGCAAAAACGCACGCGCCGCCTCGGCCTGAATGCCGGCGTGCACCAGCAGGTACGGCCGTTCGGCAGTCTCGGCCACCGCATAGAGCGGCAGGGCGGCAGCCCAGCGCACCAGCTCCTCGTATGCCTCAAATTCCATTTCGTTGAGCTGCTGACGCGTGGTCCAACCGCCGTTGATATCCCAGGTCTCGGCATCGAGCGGGTCCTGGCCAATAATCGCGTCGAGCATAATCTGCTCGTGGTTGCCCTTAAGCACGCGAGCGTTGGGCAGCGACCGCACCAAGTTGATGACACCGACCGGATCGGGACCGCGGTCGATCATGTCGCCCAGCACATACAGCGTGTCGTCGGACGTCAGCGAGATCTTGGAAAGGGCCTCGTCCAGCGCGCGCACGTGCCCGTGAGCATCAGATGTCACATAGATCGCCATGGAACGCCTTTCCCTGCATTACGGCCGAAGCCCGATGCCACGACTAAAACTTCAAGTTGAACTTAAACGTTACTCATTGTACTCCGTTGCAATAAAGCTGGAAAGTGCCACCGCTGCCAACGGTCACAAGCGGCCGCCCGCACGCCCCGAAAACACCGCGCCACCAGCACCAACGCCCCAACCAGCACCGCCCGCGCCCCCCGCCTCGTGTCGATAATGCGAACGCCCGCGGCTCGGCCCCATAAACCCACCATCTTTGGGTACAAATAACCGCAGACAACTGACCGTGCCACGCCAACCACCCAGGAGCGGACACTACCCATGAACCAGATACTTCTCTTTATCGGCCTCGTCATCATTTTGTGTCTGACCATCAAACCCGTCGGCAAAAAGCTCCCCTTCCCTACCCTGCTCATCTTTATCGCGCTCGGCATGCTGCTGGGCGTTAACGGGCCGGCGCACATCGACTTTAGCGACTACGCGCTTACCGAAACCGTCTGCAGTACGGCGCTGCTGTTCATCATGTTCTACGGCGGCTTTAACACCAACATCGACCGCGCCAAGCCCGTCGCCGTGCCCGCTGTACTGCTGAGCACGCTCGGCGTTATCGCTACCGCCGACATCACGGGCGCCTTTGCGCATTTTGCACTAGGCTTCGACTGGATCGGCGGCCTGCTGCTGGGCTCGGTCGTGGCATCGACCGATGCGGCCAGCGTCTTTAGCGTGCTGCGCGAGCACAACCTTTCGCTAAAGGGCGGGACTGACTCGCTGCTCGAGGTCGAATCGGGCTCCAACGACCCCGTCGCCTACATGCTTACCGCGGTGCTCGCGACCCTCGCGGCGGGCGGCGACATCGACATTCCCGTGCTGTTGGCCAAGCAGATCATCCTGGGCGTGGGACTGGGCCTTGCCATCGGCTGGACATCCAGCCGCCTGATTGAACGCGCGCACGCAACGGCCGAGGGCGCGCAGACCATCTTTTTGTTCGCCGTGGCGATCGTTGCCTACGCGCTGCCGAGCTACCTGGGCGGCAACGGCTTTTTGGCCGTATACCTGGCAGGCATTGTGCTGGGTGCAAGCGACATCACCGGCAAGGTCGAGATGGCGCACTTCTTTGATACCCTCACCGAAATGGCCGAGATGACCATCTTCTTCTTGCTGGGCCTGCTCGTCACGCCCGCGCGCCTGCCGCAAATGCTGTTGCCGGGCCTGGCACTCATGGCGTTTATGCTCTTCGTGAGCCGCCCCATCGCCGTCGGCCTGCTGTTGGCGCCCTTTAAGACCAATCCTCGCCAAGTCGCGCTCGTAAGCTGGGCGGGTCTGCGCGGCGCGGCTTCGGTCGTGTTTAGCCTCTTTGCCGTGGTGGTCGGTGTTCCCGGTGGGCACGACCTATTTGACCTGGTCTTTGTGATTGCCGTGTCGAGCATTGTAGTGCAGGGCTCGCTGCTACCGGCAGTGGCGAAAAAGCTCGACATGATCGACACGGAAGGCGACGTGCGCCGCACGTTTAACGATTACCGCGACGAGGACGGCATGTCGTTCGTTAAGCTCAAGGTGGGCGCGGGCCATCCGTTTGCCGGGCGCTCGCTCGCCGATATTGGCAGCGTCGCCGACATGCTCGTGGTCCTGGTGCTGCGCGACGGTGCGCACCCGGTGCTGCCCAACGGCGATACCGTCATCGAGGAAGGAGACCTTCTGGTGATGGCCGCGCCGACGTTTGAAGAGCGTGCCGAGGTTACGCTGCGTGAGGTCACCGTGACGCCCCACGGTCGCCTGGCCGGCCAGCGTCTTCGCGATGTGCCGCAAGGCAAGCACCCCTTTATCGTGGTGATGCTCAAACGCGACGGCCAAACCATCATCCCCGACGGCAATACCCTCATATACGCCGGCGATGAAGCCGTCATTGCCACGCTAGCGTCGTAGCCATCCCCACCCATAACTTGCGGTGAAATAGGGACTGAATAGGCCTTCTAGCAGCCTAAACAGTCCCTATTTCACCGCAAGTTATTGAGGGGATAAGGTTGAGGGGTGGCTATGGCTACCAGCCGTCGTCCGTATCGTCGCCTGCGGCGAAGACACGGAGGTCGAGGCCTTCGCGTTCGGCTCGGGCTAGGAGCTCTTGGGGCGACTCGTCCTCGATATCCACTACGTCGAGCATAGCAGCCGGAAACCCCACGCCAGCTGCGCTTCCCGCGCGGTCGAGCAAGCTCTCGCGCAGCTGGTCTACATCAACGTCGATCTTCATGGTGAAACCTCCTACCGGGCAATCGCGACCGAACAAACCGCACACCCCAAATGATGTGCAATAAATCCCAGATACGGCCATAATAAAACAATGAACATCAGGGAGGTTGCGGACGATGGATAAGCTCGATGCCATGACGGAACAAGTCAGGGACTTTTGTGATGCACGCGACTGGCGCAAATATCACACGCCAAAAGAGCTTGCCATAGGCATGGCAACTGAGTCCTCCGAGCTCCTTCAGCTCTTTCGTTTTGTGAGCGACGAGCGCATTGCAGAAATGTTCGAAGACACCGAGCAACGCCAAGCTATCGAAGACGAAGTCGCCGACACGCTCCTTTTCCTTCTGCGTTTCGCAGATTTAAATGAAATCGACCTGCCAGCGGCGCTTTCGTCCAAGCTCAAGCGCAATGGCGAGCGCTACCCCGTCGACGCATCATCTAACGAATACAGAAAGGCGGAACATCATGAGTAATGAGTTCGCCCTTCGGCAATACACGCTTCCCCTACCCCAGCCCTTTGAGACGAGCGAATCGCTTCAGGACTTTGGCACGCCAAAGCCTGGAGCCCATCATGACGAGAGTTGGCCTGTCCTTTACATTCTTACCAACAGCAGAAACAAGACGGCATACATCGGCCAAACAACCAATTACCAGCGCCGTATGAAACAACACGCTGCAAACGTGGACAAGGACTTCGACCGGACCCTTCTGATCGACAATCCCACCTTCAACCAATCCGCAACGTTCGAGTTCGAGAATCGACTTATTGAGCTGTTCTGTGCCGACGAAAAATACCAGGTCACCAATGCCAACAACGGCTATGCCCAATTCGATTATTTTGAGCGGCCTCAGTATCGCCAGAGGTTCCGAGACCTCTGGACAAAGCTTCGCGAAGAAAAATACGCGATTCATCCGATTGAAGAGCTCGAGAACTCCGATCTGTTCAAGTTCTCGCCTTTCAAGACGCTTACGCCCGACCAATACGAAACGATCGAGGCGATTTTTAAACGTCTCGAACAGGAGCATGAGGACGTAAAACATGGCGGCTCAAAAAGAGAACGTATAACCGTCGTGAATGGCGCGCCGGGAACAGGTAAAACAATCCTCGCCATCAGTCTCATGTTCAAAATCAAAAATGAGCCCAACCTTTCCGGCCTGCGAGTCGGTTTTGTCACCCCCATGGATTCCCTGAAGAAGACCCTCAGGAAACTCACGCACTTCCTTCCAGGGTTAAAGCCTGGCGATATCTTGAGCCCCAGTGACGTAACCAAAAATGATCGTTATGACATCCTACTTGTCGATGAAGCACATCGACTGGGTAATTATCTAAGCATGGGCTCCGGCATCAAGGCCTTCTATAGCACCTGTGATCGTCTCGACCTTCCGCATACGAGCAACCAAGTTGACTGGATATTCAAATGCTGCGACAAGGCATATCTGTTTTATGACCCCAAGCAGCAAGTCAGGGCATCCGGCCTCAATCGAGACGGTCTTGAGCGGCGACTTAACCAACTCGAAGAAGAGGGCATTGAAACTGAAGAGTTCAGCCTAAGCACACAAATGCGCGTACGCGGTGGTGACGAATACCTCGATTTTGTCTATGACTTACTCGACAACAAGGCGTACATGCATACCGGCATGAAGTTCAACGAACTCTTTTCATCGAAGCCTTACGATTCGCGAGCCGGGGATCCGGACAGCGATATCCCCAGATACCAGTTTGGAATCATCGACCGATTTGAGGAATTCTGTTCCCTGCAGCAAGCCAAGGAAGAGGAAGTTGGTCTTTCCCGCATGACGGCAGGCTTTGCGTGGAAGTGGGAAACGAAGAAACACAAAGACGCGTTCGACATCGTCATTGAGGGTATCCCCAAACGCTGGAACTCGAGTCAAAAGGATTGGGTTAATTCTGCCAACGCCGTCAACGAGGTCGGATGCATCCACACGGTGCAGGGCTACGACCTCAACTACGGCTTCGTAATTCTGGGGCCAGACATTTACTACGACGGCGATAAAGGAGTCGTCTGCGTTAACAAAGCGGACTTCAAAGATGCCGTCGCAAAGAAAAAGGCGAGCGAAGATGAGCTACGGAAGATTATCGTCAACGCCTACTATGTCCTCATGACACGTGGCATGCTGGGAACGTATCTTTATGTGTGCGACCCCGCGCTCAAGGAGTATTTGTCGCGGTATATCCCGGTGATATAGACACCACTCGCACATAAAGCAATTACAGCGCAGGCGGACTCGGCCAGCGTATGTGGATTCGTAATGAGCACGGGAAACTTCCCTGCTCGGAAAACATCTAGATTCTCCGAGCGGCAGACCAAATCGTCCTGGCCATTAATAGCGCGCGCTTCGATACCGCAATCAAGCAGTCTACGACGTAAGTCAACCATACTCTTGACAAAGATGCACCAGACAATGACCGGGCGCCCCTGGGACACAAGATCCTCAATCAGAGAGAGCAACGACTCCGCTTGGAGGAAGCTCCTGCTGAGCGGGTCATGCCCACAATTTGGTCTGAATAGTCGACCGCCTCAACCTCACCGGCTTCCTCGTCTTCCTCGATAATCCAGCGATATTCCTCGGGATCGAGCGTCTTGAGCAAGTCAGGTTGATCGTTCTCAAGCTGGAGCACGCGCAGCATTAACTAGCCTCTAGCGCACGCGAACAAATCGCGCGCTTGGCCATCGATTCCCTTCCCTATTTATGATATAAAGCTATTGGGCGACTCGGGTTTCAAGCCGCCCAATAGCTTAGGGATTTCCCTAGCATCAGACCCTGAATCCTCGACGAAACAGGGCCGAGATACCTAGCATGTCATTTGGGTATGGCCGTACCGCAAGGGGCGGCTTCCGGAAGCCGGGGGAGCTCCCCGGTACGGGCGAGTGCACCAGCCCTAGTGTTAAACGCCGAGCAACATGCGCAACGCGTTTGATGCGCCTCTTCACTTGGGAAAATCGTAGGAGTCGTTTCCAAACGATGTCACAATTGGCCCTTCTCGGTTCAGCAAATCCGCCAATCGCGGCGTTTATTAAAGCCGGAAAAGACCGTAGCGAACAGCGACACACTCCCACCCGAACCCTAGCTTACTACAGATCAAAGCTAGCTTGAATTTCATCAGCCCAATCAAGCAATACGCCAGGTTCGATAACCAATCGCATAGTCAGGTTATTTTTCTTATCTTCTAGAATGGCGTATTTATCAGCATCAGTTACTCTGCCATGGGCGAGTGAGTTGCGAATATGTTTGATAATGCAATCAAAATCGCATTCCGGCGACCCCTTTTGCATGTTATTCGGCACATGTCGGCAGAAAAAACCTTTTGAGCGGTCAGGAACAAAAGTCTCATCGGATAAACAAGCTGCATCCAAGTCACGAATCTTTTGAGATAGGTCGCGAAACGAATAGAAAATGAAATCGGATTCAACACAACCCGCCCTTTTGCACAAATCCCGCACCAAATCGCGCTTAACAGTCTCGGACAATGAATTTGGTAAATCGATAGAAAGGGGTGAAGTGTGTACCGGAGCAGCATAGTAAAGAAAGAACTCAAGCATTTTAGAAGCATCAGAATCCGAGTAAACAGAGAATACGCCCTTATTTGCCATTTCTTGACATATTGACACCTCAACCACCCCATTTATCAAAAAAGATCTTCGACCAATTATTCTAAAGAGCTGTGTCGTTCATTTGAGTATCGAATTCACGAATGGCATTCTTGCCAAATACCACCGCCCTACTGTCCCAGCTCCTTAAGCGCTTGTATGGACGCTGCGCGGGTCTCGGCGTAGGCAAGGCGTGCGTCGCTCAGCTGCTTGTCGAGCTGATCCACCTGTCCACTTATTTCCTTAATCTGCCTGCCGATTTCTTCAATCCTGGTAAACGCCTTCCAGTTGCGCCGGTCGGAAAGCTTTTGATACTCCCGACGCAACACCAATAGCTGGGTGAGGAGGGCATCGCGCGACCTATCGAGCTCTTCCATCTTGTCGCGTGCGGCCTTTACCTTCCTTGCGATGCGGAGCCTTTCCTCCTCTTCCGAAGAGAGCTCGGGAGCAGGCTCCGACGCAGGCCCTGGCGTTTGCGCGGGCTCAGGCTCGGGCTCAGAAGAATCCTCAGGCTCAGACGCTGCTTCGAGCTCGGGTTCCGGCTCAACAACCGTTTCAGCCTCCGGCTCCACAGGAACCGGATCATCCATCTCCAAAAACGCGGAGATCCCCGGCTCCGTCGCCGGCCTTGCCTCGAGCACCGTGGCAACCACGCTGCTGCTCAGCATCGTGCTCTGTGAGCAAAGCACCGCGCGGAAGCGCCGCATAAGAAAGCCAAACCCGGAAATCTGCTGCGCCAATCGCTCGTCATAGGCAACGCGGACCTCGCTTTCACTCGTCTGCCGCACCGAAAGCCAGTCGCCCACGCACATCAGCTGCACCAGCGTGATAGGCGTCAGGTCGCCCTCAAAGAGCAGCTGCAGGCGGGGCGAAACATCGTCGCGGGGAACAACCAACTCAGTATGTTTCTCGAGCTCCACGAGCGTGGTGCCGACGTACTGGCACAAATCGATGTTGCTCGGAACATCCGTAAAATGCTCGCGCGCACGGCTTAGGAGCCACTCACTTTTATCCGCGTTGATATGAACGCGCTTAAGAACATGCGACGACCCGTCCCAGGTAACATCGGAATGCTCCAAAAACAGCCAGCCGTCACAAAACAGCTCCATAACAAAGATGGGAAAGGCTTTCTGCATCGTTACATCTCCTTGAGTTCTTGCATATCGTCCGCGATGCCTTGGCCGCTGACCTCGCTCCGCTGGCCCTCGTCGTCAAACAGGCCCTTAAACACCAGTTCCAGATCGCGCTCGTCGGTATAGCCGGGCTCCAGCGTGCCGCGGTCGATCGAGTCGAGCATGACCTGCTCCTTGTACTGCAGGCGCTCGTAAATGTTGCGGTCGAGCGACCACGGTCCGTCGCGGCGCTCGTACACGGCGCGCAGGTAGTGGTACTGCGTGTATTGCTCTTGCGACAGGCCCAAGCGGTGAATGCGATCCTTGGACTGCAGCAAGTGCACCAGGTTGTAGCTGCACTCAAAGTAGACGGCGTCGTGACATACTCCATGGAGCGAGACCGACTCTGCCAGTGTGTGCGGGTTGGTGACAAGCACACTCGTCTCCCCCGCCTTAAACGAATCGATGACGCGGGCGCGCGTGGGCATATCGGTCGACCCGCTGATAGCGCGGGCCGTAATGCCACGCTCGTGCAGCTCGTGCACCACGTTGCGAATGCTGCGCTTAAAGATGCACCACACGATGACCGATTTGCCCTGGGCCACCAGCGATTCGACCAAATCCAGGCAGGCGACCATCTTAGCCGTCGGCCGGTCGTCCACCTGCAGGCCTTCCAGTGCCTTGCCCGCCCCCGTCTGCACTTCGCCGTCAAACAGGTCGGCGTAGTCGCCGGCGCTCAGGTCCTCGGCCAGCATGCGTGGGTCGGAAGAAAGCTGCAGCAGGCGAATGATCATCTCGAACGGCTCGCCCGAAAGCGTACGAAGCACCTTTTGGAACAGCCGCTGCTCCCAGCGTTCCACCGGCACATCGACCAGATGGTCCTCGTTGGCCTGGGGAACGCCCAGCTGATGCTTGTTCGTACGACAAAAGAACGGCGCGATGGACTCGTTGATATGCTCAACGTCATCCTCGCTCGTCGACTTGAGGGCATTGGCGCTCATGCCAAAGTACCAGTTGTAGTCGCGCGGCCACAGGCAATGGAGCAGGTTGTACAGGTCCTCAAACGAGTTGGGGATCGGCGTACCGGTAAGCGCGATAAAATACGGCGCCGCCGCGGCAATCTGCACCGCGCTTGCCGCGCACTTGCCGCCCACACGCTTCACCTTGTGGACTTCGTCAAACACCACCAGGGCGCGATCGGCCGCAATGCGCGCGACCGCCTCCCCCAGCGCGACCGACTCGTAGTTGAGCAGGATCATGTCGTAGCGCTTGTAGTCGAACAGCAGGGTGCTGTACTTGTCGCGCGTGGAACGGCCGCGAAACTCGGGGTCGTGAAAGCACAGTGAACGCAGCGGGCGGTCGGCTCCAAAGCACGCGGCCCATTCATCGCGCCACGAGCCAAAGGCGTTTTTGGGCGAAAGCACGATGATGCGATCGACCAGGTCGCGCTCGCGCAGGTAGGCAAAGGTGCCCAGGACCGACGCCGTCTTGCCCGAACCGGGAACGGAGAAATTGGCGCTGCGGCCCATGGCACTCATAAAGAACGCATCCCACAGCTGGCGGTCCTTGAGCGGGCGCTGCATCAGGACATCCTCGGCGCGGCGGAACTCATCAAAGCGGTCGGCCACCGACTCATCGTGCGCCTTGATCAGCAGACCCACGCGCGCCTTCTCGCGCAGATAGTCCTCACGCGCCGTAAGGCCTCGCAGCAAGTCCGGGTCCACCTGGCACTCCACGCCAAAGCTTGCCGCCCGCTGCAGCAGCTCGACGATGCGCTTGGCGCCCGGGTCGTCAATCGGCAGCGAAAAGAGCACGTCCGCCTCTCGATAGCTCGGCGCATAGCGGCGCAACGCCGAAAGCCGAATCTTCCAGACCGGCTCGCGGCGCAACTGCTCAACCGTCACGTCGAGCGGCACGACGGAAATGCCATCGCTATACGAGAGGCGGAGTTTCATTTAGGCTTCCTCGCCGCCCATCCTGTACGAAATCTTGTCCTTGATCATATGCACCCTCGCCTCGAGTTTGGCGACCTCGGCGGCGATATTGGCGATCTCGTCCGCAGGCAGCAGGCCAAAGGTGGACTCCTCCACTTGGTCGAGGTCCTTGATGGCGCGAATGATCGAAAGCGAGGGTGACTTGAGGGCCTTCGTCATCTTGGTGGTGTTTTCGGCAGACTCCATGACCTCGCGAAAAGCCGTCGACAATTGGGCATCGTCGCGAATCTCGGCGATGTCGGTCGAGGTTACGATCTCTTTGTTCTTCAGGCGCTCGGCGACCTCAAAGGCCAGCTCATTTTCGCGCTCGATAAAGCGATCCGCGTCGGGGCCCTCCAAAATCGGCTTGATCTTACGGACAAAGCGCACGATGTCGCCCTGCGGCTCGGTAATCATGTTGGCGAAGACGATGTTCTTAACGTCCTCTTCCTGATCGTCGCTCTTGCACTTTTTAAGGACGCCCTGCAGTTCGTTAATAACGCCGGCGACCTTGAGCTCGCGGGCCAGGTGGAACTGGTCCTTGGCGTTGGCGAACTCCAAAAACTCGTTCATATACCGAGCCTTAATGATCTCCTTCTCGAGCTCCTTGGGCTCAACGCCAATGCACTGGGCGTACTCCTCCTTCGAGAGCAAGTTGGAGCTGATGATGTCGTTGTAGATGCCCACCAGGCGGTCGACGGGATCGTAGCCGACTTTCTCTTCCTCGCCATGCTGAATCGAAAGCTCCAGCATCTTGATCTTCTTGGAGTCGTTACCCAGACTCTCAGGCAAAATGACAGCCTCAAACCAGCCAAAGCTAGGATTTTTGGCAGCAAGACGGCGCAGGCAGGTAAAGCGGCGGTTGCCGTCGACGATCAGACCATCTGCCAGCACCACGCCGGGGCGCTCCTGCGAACGCAGGGCAATGCTGCGTTGCGTCTTTTCGATGGCGTCCTTATTGCTGTCGACGATAAAGCCCTCGATGATGTCGTTGCAGGCCGCGACGTCCAGCTCATTAAACGCACCCTCGCCATGTTCGGCCTTATAGCGGCTAATCCACGAGGCGATGCGGTCGTTTTGCACGTTATAGCGCAGGAACTCGAGCTTAATGCTGTAAACGGGATACATCTCAGGCTTGCCGTCGATCACAATCTTATGGTTGGCGCCAGTCGGCTTAATGTTGACGCCGTCGCCAATCATCTCGAGCAGGTTCATGTTGGTTTCCTCCTATTGGTTGTTTTTGATGTACAGCTCGCGCAGGTACTCTGCGTTCATCCTTTTGCTGAGCATGACCATGTCAAGGTCCTCGTTATAGAACAGACCCTTGTCCTGGACCGCTCGGTTAATATCGGCTGCGGTTATGACGACGCCGTAATCATCCTGGAACGCATCGATCAGGTCCCCCACCTCGATAGGCCCCTTTTGCCTCACGACGTATTCGACCGCGTCGCCCGACGAGAACGTCCCCTCCTTGCGACAAAACATGTAGACGCCGCTAAAGCGTGTGCGCTTTATTTGCTCTTGAGCCAGGCCGTACAGAACGATTGAGTCATAAAACGAGTTGTCAAAACCGCACTCGTCGACCACGGCATCGAGCTTGTGCATAAAGCCCTGCTTACGCAGACTCGTCACCGTAAACGGCACGTCGCGCTCTGTACGCGCAAACAGGGAACACGCGTAGCTGCCCAGGTCAATGCGACGGATACCTGTCGATTCGCTCAAGCGCTTGAGCGAAATAAACGAATCGTGGTTGCACTCGATAAAGGTAAAGTTGCGCAGCAGCGGCGTAATGGCATTCCTAAATTCCGGATGGTTGATGACCTCGTCGCCAAAGCCCGGAGAACCATAGGCAAAGCTGTCACGCGACATAAGCAGGTTCGTAAACGACTGACGCAGGTCCACGCCTTCCTTGACAATGAGATCCCTGGAGATTTCCAGGCCAAGGGGCGCCAGCGACTGATCGTTAACCAGTCGATCGGACGCAGTGCCAAACTTGGCGGCAAAGCTTGCCGTGACGTAGGGCAAAGAGACGTAATCTTCGGTCAGCATGTCCTTAATGAACTGCTGCTGCTCGTCCGTAAGGTTGCTATCGACATACGAGTAGCGGCCGTTACGCAGATATGCGTTCATATCACGCAGGTAGTTGTTGCGAACCGTCTTCGTTTCTATGCAGTACTTTTCCGCATAGCGCTGAGCGAACTCCTCGCGCGATAGCTCGGTACCCGCATCGCGCAGCACATCGACCATTTGGTTTTTGCGATCCGTTTTGCCCAGGCGAATGAGCGGCGTCGAGCCCATCTCCAAGCCGGGCACGGAGCCCGGACGCACAAACGATCGGATGATCTCGTAGAGCTCCTCGTCGTCGTGGACGTCGTACAGGTCGCACAGTTCCTGATTCTCGCGCATGATAAGACCCGCTCCGCACTCGATGTTACGTCCCACGGCGAGCGTCAGGATCTGACGCAGCTCGGACGTAAAGCGGCTGTCGACCTTGTAGGCGCGGATCTTGTTGGCACGCGCAACCAGGAACATGTGCGTACCGCGCAGCTCGTTCAGGCATCGAATGTCATCGGAGGGCAGTGCGAGCGTCATCTTGTAGCCGCACTTGTTCTCTTCCAAAAACAGCTGGTACCTGTTACGGAAATCTTTAAGGTTGTGGTATTCCCTAACGGCGCCAGACTCGGCAAAGGCACGCAGCGCGACGCTGCGCGTGGAGAGGTTGCCTATCTTTTTGCGTGCGATCTGCTCGAGCTGAGTAGCGTTGCTCGCCTCGGTGCCTGCGGGCGTCCCAAGCGCATCGGCGACAGGCCTGCGGTTGAGCTGTGCTATCCTCTCGCGCCATTCCTGCGGCAACGTACGATCGTTAGCAGCAAGGCGCAGGCTAAACTTGTTCGATACCTTAACGGCTTTCAGGTAGCCAAAAGTCATCGGGGATGCCTGTGTGATCTTGCAGAACGCATCCTCGGTAAGGTCATAACGCTGGTACAACGGGGCGAATTTGTCCTCGTCGAGGTGCGGCCGGTTGCGCAGCAGGTCAGCACGGCGCTGACGAAGCGGGCCAAGACCGGCGGGCTTGTGCGGGTAATCCATAAGCGGCTTATCGCTAAAGACCCAGCGTAATAGGTTGGCATCGTCGGCGGGCAGCAACGCAAGCCACGCCTCAATGGACATGGGGCCTTTCTTGGTGAGGTCTTCGATCTTGCCGGTGAAGGGCTTTGCCGGTTGTTCCGGGGCTGGGGCGAGAGCGGGCTCGGAGGCAACGGCGGGCTCAGGCGACGGCTCGGGAGTCGCCGTCGGCTTAGACACGAACTCGAAAGCAACTGCCGACTCGACCTCAGGCTCAGCCTCGGGCTCAGTTGCCGACGCGACAGCGTGACCCGCAGCTACGGCCTTCTCCTCCTTCGGCTCATCGGTGTTTTCGGTTTCCGTACTCGCCAAGTACGCACGAACCACATCGCAAACACTCGGCACAAGGTCCTTATCGACCGCCGCATATTTAAGTGGCATGGTACCCTGACCATACACGCGTGTCATATACAGATAGGCAGGTTGCGCGGTACGCGTTAAGCTGTAGAACTCCCCAGCGGACAGCTTGTACGCATGAAAGAGCGGGCCAAAGACATCAATGTCAAACGTCGGACGACCCGCCATGAGCGCATCGTAACGCTCGCGGATTTTCCAAGCAGACTTGCCGAGGTTATCCATCCAGCGAGCCGGCTTGTCATCGATGAGCATATAGCCCATCAGGGTGCGGTCCTGGTATGCGAGGTCCGTGAACCACCTGTTGAACTTTACAATGTCCTGGTCGATGGCAAGCTCAAGCGCCTGCTCCAACGTAAGATCTTGCGCCGGCGGCTGCTCAGGCTCGTGAACGGTCTGCGCTTCAAGCGCTTCTGTCTGGGCATCCAGCTGGCCATCCGGTTGAGCTTCATCAGTCGATGCAATAACGCCATCTGCAGCATTGGCATTTTCGCAGGTGGTTTCCGTATCGCCAACCTCAATATCTTCTCGATCTTGAGGCGGTTCAAACTCTAGGCGCTCAAACGTTTTTGCCGCTGCGTTAAAGGCGGGATATTCACTTTTGAGACTCATGAGCGCAGAATTGACGGCGTCCTCTTCGCTAGCGCCCGTCGCAAGCCTACCCGCCAGCCTGGTACAAAAGAGTAAGCGGAACGAAGGCTCGTTTACGGCAAGGCCTTCACGCTGCAGACGGTTAATTGTCTTCTCGACAAGACGGTTAACTGCCCCGACGCGCTCGAGGGGCGTGTCAGCAGTTGGATACCAGCCCCCTATTGCAGCCTGACGGGCAAGTTCCATTTCGTCTTTGGTTTTTCCCAGCTGCAAACGACCCGATGGCCATTCATTTAGAGCATCGATAATCGAACCAACCTCAGAAGAGGTAAGGCCGCTTCTCCGCAACGCCGTAGCATTGTAGGTGAGCAGCGTAGGCAGGTCGTAGATTTTAAGGGTCCATTTTAATTTACGCTGAATTGCCGGAGTAATCGAAAGGTTCCACAGCGAAAGCGGCGCGCCGCCACTCGTATACACCGTGCTGAATGTTTCACTAATCGGTCCTTTGATGTTGGCAAATGCACGGTAATCACGCCCAATGCTGCGCAGATTACCATAGATGTCAAACGCCAGCTTCGCATTGCCCGAGAGCCTGCCGAGCTCTGGCGCCTGCGCGCGATACTGCGGAGATAGCGGCAAAGCATAGGCAGTAAGCTGCTTTTCAAAAGCAATGCGCAAGGCCTCGTCCTCAGCCTTGCCCAGCTTGCGCACGAGGCAAAATACATCGTGAATCTCTTGCTTGTCGAGGAAAGCAACCTGGGTCTCGGTATCAAACACACAGCGCGGGTCGTCCCAACCGCTCAGGTACTTGGGACGCTCGAGCTTTTTAACGGCGTCCTCGGAAGGCTCAAACTTAGATGCAGCCATGGCGCCGGGTTCAGGTTCAGACTCTGGTTCGGATTCGGAAATGGACGCAATCTCGGCTTCGGGGTCCCCGACGGTCACGGTCTCTTTAATGGATTCGGGTTCAGACTCGAGCGCAAGCGCGGGCTGCTCAAGCTCGTTCGCAGGCTCGGGTTCAGCAACGACCATCGCGGTCTCAATACTTTCGGAGAAGGAAATGGTCAGCTGCTGCGGCTCGGAAGACAGCGTGATTTCGGGACGTTCGGGCTGAACGGGCTCCCGCCGCTCCGCTCGCACTGGCTCTTGCTGTTCAGCCGGCTGTTCGGCGGTCGCCACAGACTCCACCGGCAGTTCGTATCCCATGAGCGACAAGCCGTCGGCCGGCTTCTTGTCATACGAAACGCCCACGGCAACGGGGATAGGCCAACTGCGCCCATTAACCTTCAGCTGGTCAAGAGTCGAATCTGCACGCAACGAAATGAGACCGCAAGCCATAGGTGCAGGGTCCTCAGGAGTAACAGATTCAACGGCCTCGGCCTCTTCGGCCACAGGCTCCACCGCTTCGGCTTCCGTCGCGTCGCCCGCGGTGGGCTCAGCCGTCACGGGCTCCTCAGCTGCGACCTCGACAGTCTCAGGTTCCGCGGTATCGCGCTCATCGGCATCGAGCTCTACAATATCGGCCTCGTCGGCCTCGGGCGCATTCTCTTCAGACTCAACGTTTTCGTCATCAACAACGGCGCCGTCAACGTCTTCGTCCCCAGTGTTTTCGCCCTCGGCACTTTCGCTTTTAACAGCCTCAAGCTCAATGGCATCAGCAGCCACCGGCTCCTCTGCGGGTTCCGCCACCTCGTTGACCGCATCGGGTGCCATGCTGTACTCGCCGTTGGCATACAAAAGTTCACCATCTATAACTAGTCGGGCCAGCGCGCGCTCGTATGAGTCGTTAATACTGCGGTATACGTTCGAGCGCACCAACGCTTCGTGCAACGGAGCATCGGCCTGCGCGACCGCATTCAAAATTAGCGACTCGTAGTACGCGTCTACGTTCACGAAGTCGCTTGTCGCACTCGTAGCATTTTTATCCATACAGAAACGACCCCCAAGATTCCCCAATCAACCCACTAGCTGTATTGGAAAAAAGGAAGAATTATGCCAATGATTACTTAATACGCCACTTGCGCGCGTTTTTGTTTAGCAACATTTTGTTGAGCAACAAGTCAACTGTGCATATGCAGATGAGCGGTAGTTTTAATCGGTGAACGGCGATCACGGACGCTTGGAACCCGTTTGACTTTCATCGGCTCCGCGGTAATTAAAATGAACCCGCCGCGCGTCATACACGTCTTTCTGCCACCAAATGGACAAGCAGGGCCGCTCACTCATGCCTTCATTCAGCTTTGCGCTATAATCGTCATAAAATTGTACATATGATTCTATGTAAGGAGTTTCATATGCCTGTCGTAAAGCCTATTTCCGATCTGCAACGCAACTTTGGTTCCATAGCAGATAGCTGCCACCAAACCAAAGAGCCCGTCTACCTAACCAAAAACGGGTCAGCATCGCTTGTCGTCATGGATGCCGAGGCCTATGACGAGCAGACGCGCGCACTATCCGCCATTCAGGAGCGCGAAGAACGCATTCAGCGAGCCATCACGCGTGGCTACGACGACTTAGTGAACGGTCGCGTGCGGCCTTGGAAACAGGCCAAGGCAGATGCGGATCGCATCAGGGCAGCTCGCCATGAAATTGGATAACGCAGACGTTGAGTTCTACTCGGAGCTCGACGAACTTGATAAGCCTTTTGATGTTGTCATAACTGACGAGGCATTCTATGCCTATGCCGAGATTCCTTCGGAGCGAGTCTACGCCAGAATCGGCAACCTCATCGACTTCCTAGCCGAGCATCCTTATTTTGGCGAAGAATACGACCCCTACTATCAGGCGGCCTTTCCGCCCATTGACTGCAGGGTCTTCTTTTGCGCGCACTACGGCGTGTACTACCACGTGGATGTTGAGCAGCGAAACATCAGCATCCTGGCAATCGAGGACCATCGAAAGAACCCTTTGAGTAGATTCAAACTACTCAAGTAGCCTCCCCCATGTAACCATCCTGTAAATCATAGCGGCGCACTCGAGTTTTACCGTGATGCGGTCGCGTCTGGCGCTCCACTGTGCTAAAGTATCCCGAACGTTCAAACGACTACGAGGGGAACTAGAAGATGGCACGTGTGCACAACTTCTCAGCTGGCCCGGCCGCGCTGCCTACAAGCGTGCTCGCCGAGATCGCCGACGAGATGATGGACTACCGCGGTTGCGGCATGTCCGTGCTCGAGATGAGCCATCGATCTAGCATGTACCAGCAGATCATCGACGACGCCGAGGCAACCCTGCGCCGCCTGCTGAGCATCCCCGACAACTACCGTGTCCTGTTTTTGCAGGGCGGCGCCACGCTGCAGTTTGCGGGCATCCCCATGAACCTCATGCGCTGCGGCCGCGCCGGCTACGTCGTGACCGGCAACTTTGCCAACAAGGCGTACAAGGAGGCCGCCAAGTACGGCGAGGTCGTACTGCTCGCGAGCTCCGAGGACACCAACTTCGACCGCATTCCCACCATGTCCGACGTCAACGCGCGCATTGCCGCCGAGGCCGCGGGCGACGGGCTCGACTACGTCTACATCTGCCAGAACAACACCATCTTTGGCACCATGTACCACGAGCTGCCCGATTGCGGCGACGTACCGCTGGTCGCCGATGTCTCGAGCTGCTTTCTGTCGCAGCCGCTCGACGTCGAGCGCTACGGGCTCATTTACGCCGGCGCGCAGAAAAACGCCGGCGCCGCGGGCGTGACCGTGGTCATCGTGCGCGACGATCTCATCGCAGATGGCCCCGCCTTTGCGCAGACGCCGCAGTACCTGGACCTTAAGACCCAGGCCGCCAAGGGTTCCATGCTCAACACGCCCAACACCTTTGGCATCTACGTGTGCGGCAAGGTGTTCCATTGGGTGGAGCAGACCGGCGGACTCGCCGCCATGGCCGAGCGCAACTGGGCCAAGGCCAGCCTGCTCTACGACCTGCTCGAGCACAGCGAGCTTTTCCATGGCACCACGCAAGCCGACAGCCGCTCCATCGCCAACGTCACATTCCGCACCGGCGACACCGAACTCGACGCGGCCTTTGTCGCAGGCGCGGCCGAACACCAGATTCAAAACGTCAAGGGCCATCGCCTGGTGGGCGGCATGCGTGCCAGCGTCTATAACGCCGTAACCATGGAAGACGTGCAGGCCCTGGCCTCGTACATGAAGGACTTCGAAGCGCAGCATAGTTTGAGCCCGCGATCTAACTAGCCCGCAACGCGCGGGCCGACCAGCCACTTCAAACCACCTGTTTAAACCAAACCTGCTAAGGAGTTTTTCATGCGCAAGATTAAGACCATCGACGACATCACTAAAGACGGCAAAGTCGAGTTTGGCGAGGGCTACGAGTTTGTGGACACCGCCGAGGAGGCCGACGCCATCCTGATGCGCTCGACCGACCTGCACGGCTACGAGCTGCCCGAGGGCATCCGCGCCATCGCCCGCTGCGGCGCCGGCGTCAACAACATCCCCGTCGAGGAGTACGCCAAGAAGGGCGTCGTCGTCTTTAACTCCCCCGGCGCCAACAGCAACGCCGTCAAGGAGCTCGTCCTTGGCATGCTGGTGCTCTCGAGCCGCGGCGTCGTGCAGTCGATGAATTGGGTGCGCGACAACGCCGACGACCCCGAGATTCAGGTCGACGCCGAAAAGGCCAAGAAGGCCTTTGTGGGCCGCGAGCTCAAGGGCAAGCGCATCGGCGTTATCGGTCTGGGCAACGTAGGCTCCAAGGTCGCCAACGCCTGCGTCGATCTGGGCATGGATGTCTACGGCTACGATCCGTTCATTTCCGTCGAGCACGCGTGGGTGCTGAGCCGCGAGGTGCAGCGCGTGGGCACGCTCGAGGATCTGTGCCGCGGCTGCGACTACCTCACCGTGCACGTACCCAGCAAGGCCGACACCATCGGCATGATCAGCACCGAGCAGATTAACCTGCTGGCGCCCGACGCCGTGCTCATCAACTACGCGCGCGAAACCATCATTGACGAGGACGCCGTCGACGCTGCCCTGCGTGAGGGCAAGCTGAGCTGGTTTAGCTGCGACTTTGCCACGCCCAAGACCGTCAAGATGCCCAACACGTTTATCACCACGCACTCGGGCGCCGGCACTGGCGAGGCCGAGGCCAACTGCGCCGACATGGCCATCAGCGAGCTCAAGGATTACCTGGAGAACGGCAACATCGCGCACAGCGTCAACTACCCCGCCTGCAGCATGGGCAAGGCGCGCGCCGCAAGCCGCATCGCTTGCCTGCACGCCAACGTGCCCAACATGATCGGCCAAATCACGGCCATCCTGGCCAAGGACAATGCCAACGTGCAGCGTATGACCAACGAGTCCGCTGGCGAGAACGCCTACACCATGTTCGACACCGACGAGCACCTGGACAGCAGCACCATCGAGGCGCTCAAGCAAATTCCGTCGATGTATCGCGTGCGCGTGATCAAATAGCGCCGGCGCCAAGCCTGCCAGACAGACCACGAAGTCCATTCGGCCCCCGTTTTCACGAAACGGGGGCCGATTTCGTTGCTCCGGCTGGTTTTGAAAATGCTACCCATAATAAGTTTTTTCGGATAATCGACAGTGAGGCCCTAGTCGCTAAGCACAACTGCTTTTACAAACAGCTTTATCAGGGGTTTTAGTAGGTAAAAATCGATCTCTATATGCCAAACTAATGTTGACTGTCCATTTTCCGAAATAACTTGCTCTAGGTAGCACTTTTCAAGCCAATTCCAAGGAACAATTGAAGGCTATTCGCAACTAAAACCCTAGCTTCCGCGACCGTTTTCCACCCGCGCGACTACATTCCCGCCCAATCGATAAAAATCTCCTCACGAAGTCGCCGTTCGAGCTCCTGCTGCCGCGGCGTCTTGTCTTTCAGTGGCACATCGAGATAGGACATGATAAGCTCCATCACCACGCGGAAGGCATCGGAGTCAACCAGCTGACCATAGGTCATCAGAACGACGGGATATCCCATGGCTTGCAGGGCCGTCGTTCGATCGGAGTCCGAGATCTTGGATTCTATGGATCCGTGAATGGCTTTACCTTGACATTCAACCAGGCACTCTCGGCTGCCCTCCTTATTTGACAGCAAGATATCGGCGTAGCGCCTATCAAGCCCCGAAATCAGGCGGGCGCTGCGCGTCATGCGAATCTCAACGTTATTGGTAAGGTGCAACCCTTCGCCACCGCGCAGCCTCGAAAGGCCAAACAGCATCGAAGCTTGGACCTCAAGCGGCGATGCCACAATTCCCGTAATGCATTTCGCGGCACGCGTGAATGATTTAGCACCGCGGAGTCCCTGGATCTTATTGGCGAACTCCGTAAGGTCAGAGAGCTCGATTAAGGGAGGTCGTTTCCACAAGTCCGTTGGATTCCCCGAGGCATCCTTTACGTTTTCCCAGCCCGACCGTGCGTCACCCCACCGGCTCCCATATGCCTGCTCAAGCGCCAACTTTACTTGAGGTGCAATCTTGCACACGGCAAAGGTGCCGCACATCTCAAACATGCACATGATCAGACGCTCGTTTGAAACCGAGGAAGCCAGGGTCAGCAGGGTAAAGAGCGGGGACGCGACATCAAGGCCAAACTCCGTCTGCTGCACGGAGCCAAACGGCCTCTCCCCGTTCCAAACATGTCTGACAATGCGACCGCCCTTACGTCCGCAGCCGCCCTGCGCCAACACATGTAACGGAGTGCGCAGGAAATGCTTGACGAGTGGATGTTCACAAAGGCGCTCCCTGCGCGGATCGTCCGCAGAATCGGGCAGGTCCGGCATTATTGCCAAGACCTGTGGAGGTATCCGGTGATACCGAAAGGCGGATATGTCGCACAGCATGTCGTCCATGAAGGATACGTACCCGCTACGTCGTTTGCGAGCCCGCCCGGACGGCAAACGCGCTGGCTCGGCCTGCGAACGGTAAATACTGCTACGCGCGCATCGCGAATCTGCAGGTGACTCACAATCGGTTTGCAAAGCAAACTGATCGTGAGGTTTCATATGGTTGATGATGACGAGGGCGGCTATCGCCCCTTTGTCGTGCCCGACCACGCCAAGGTCTGGGTCGACATGCGCCTGACGCCGCCGACCGATACGGCCGCCGCGATCAACATGGTCGAGCAGGCCACTGCCACCGCCGAGGCCGCGGTTCCCGGTTGCCATGGCAGTTTCGCCGTGACGGGCGATCGCCCCGCCATCGAGCGCGACCCGAACTCTCCCCTTCTAGCTGCGCTCAAGCGCGCCGCCGATGACGTGACGGACGCGAACACGACCGTCGGCTTCTTTACCGGCTGCACCGATACCGCCGTCATTGCCGGCAAGACGGGTAACCGCAATTGCATGAGCTACGGCCCCGGCTCGTTGGTGCTCGCGCATAAGCCCAACGAGCCGGGGCCCATGCCGATATCGTTCGCTGCCAGAACGTGCTCATCGCGCTTGTTGACAACACGCTCTGGGACGCAAGCGTCCAAGTTGGGGCATAATAAGCCGCGAACAAACCGACTCGCGCGTTAGGACCGCCCATGAAAGCACTTCCGTTTCCCTGCATCCGCCCAGCTCAGGACCGCGTGCTCGAAGCGCTGCCGCAGATGGGCGACATCCTAAGCGGCAACGACGCCCTGCGCGGCGCCATTGCCGACGGGCTCATGCTCAAAGATCCGGGCGCGGCGTATTACGTGTACGAATGCTCCGGAGAGCCAGGGCGCGTGACGGGCGTTGTGGCAATTTGCCCGGTCGGCGTACTGACGGGCGACGGCGCGACCCCCGCAGATGCGGCTGCAGCCGCCCGTGCAATCGCCGAGCTTAAGGTGCAGCCGCGCCCCGTGTCGCTCGCCTACGAGGCCTCGCCCGTTATGGATATCATCCTCGGTGCCGCCAAAGAGGGCGCGTCGCTCTATGCCGTCACCGACCCCGCCGGCATTACGCACCGCGCGTGGGAGGTCAAGCGCGAGGACGCCGTTGCTGCCATCCGAGCCATGCTCGACCAGGCACCGGAGCCGACGCCGGCAGACGACCCCACCTATGCTGCCGCGCTAGCAGGGGCGGCGCAGCTCCTGGCAGACGAAGCCCGCGCAGCCGGCGCCTACACGGGCAAAGAGCCGTTCAACTTTACCGTTGCCGCGTTATTCCCCGCCGCGCAGGTTGCCGGCGGCGCACCGCAGGTTCCGACGGGTTTGCTGACCCACCAGATCGCACGGTTCTAACAGGGCCTAAACGCCCGGCACAAAGACTCGGCAGCTCGACAAACAAGGGGCGGGGATACATGCGCATGCATCCCCGCCCCTTTCGCATCGAGCAATGATGTCGGCAATCCGCATCGCCACGCCCGCGCTACCCGCGCTGCGGACCCGCTGCCGCCACGAGCGGCTCAAGACCCAGCTCGCGCGCATAATCTTCTTGCGTAAAGACTTCGACCAGTTCAAACGTATCCGTCGCATCGTCAAACGCAAAATGCAGCACCGAGCAGTTGCCCGGAACGCGCTCGCGCTCGTCGGCCGCCGCTCCCCTCACGTGGTCCAAAAATTCCTTGATGGACGAGGCGTGGCTCACCGCGAGCACGCACTCGTGGTCCGGACGTCGCATAAGATCGGTCAACGTCGCCACCATGCGCTCGCGCACCTGCATCTGCCCCTCGCCGCCAAATTGGCGGTAGAAGTCACGCCACGGACGCTCGGGCATGAGCATCACGCGCTCGGCCTCAAAATCGCCAAAGAACCACTCGCACAGACCGTCCAGACGCTCGTAGGCAAGGCCCGGCCACAGGTTGGCGATAGTCTGCTCGGTGCGATGCAGCGTCGAGGTGTAGGCGTGGTCGGGCTCGATGCCACGCGCTCGCAAGAACATGCCAGCGCGCGCCGCCTGCTCGCAGCCCAACTGCGTGAGCGGCGAATCACTCCAGCCCTGAATAATGCGCTTGAGGTTAAATATCGTCTGTCCATGACGGACCAGATACAGGTCTTTATTCATAGGGGTCCTTTCGTTCGTTACCAGTCAAGGAGCGAAAACGCCCCGTCGCAATAGCCAAAATGAAGCACGGCACCGTTGTCGGGCTGTCCTCCCCCGCCGGCCACATACTCAAGAAACTCCTGACAGGCAGAGCCATGAGAGACCGCAAGCACACGGTCGTGCTGCGGTCGGGCCATAATGCGGGACAGCGCCGCAACCATGCGCGCCCGTAGCTCGCCTTCAGATTCGCCACCAAAGGCCACCGGATAATCACCCCAGGGCTGCGGCGGCATCTCGCAATTTGATGTGCCCTCCAGCGAGCCCAAGTGCCACTCGCGCAGGTCGTCGACCAGCTCTATGGAACGGCCCTCGCCAACGATAAGCTCAGCCGTACGCTGCGCCCGACCCAACGGAGACGAATACGCATGGTCAAACGTCACGCCACGGTCCTCAAACGCCGCGCGCGTCGCCAGCGCCTGCTCGCACCCGCGCTCTGTGAGCGGCGAGTCTTGCCAGCCCTGCAAAATGTTCTGCACATTGAGCTCAGTCTGCCCATGCCGCACCAAATACAGATCGGCCACACGCCCTCCCCTCGCACCACCGCAAAGGGAACAGGCGCCTTTGTGGTGGTTTTGCCGCCGGATCACGCCGCGGCGACGCTCAACTACACCAGTACGTCGGCGAGTGGACGCTTGGGTACGTGGTGTACCTGTGCCTCGTCACGCCAGTAATTAATAGAGCCGTCGGGGTTGGAATCAATTGCATCGATCACCTGTGTCTCGGCGGGAACGCCAAAGACCATGATCAGCTTGACCTCGTACTTGTCGCCGTCAAGTCCCATGACATCAATCGCACGAGGCGGAAAAGCCTTGAACATGCACGCCGCCACCTCGGGCGTAGCGCTGCGGGCGGCGAGCATCATCGTCTGCGCGGCGATACCAGCGTCTGCCTCGGTGATTGGCGCGGCAGGCTTGCCCGGAGCGGGACGCTCGGCAAGGATCGCGATATAGCCGGTCGGGCGCTCGCCCTCGACAGGACCCGACCAATCCTTGAGCGCACCAGCCCATGTGAGCTTTTCAAATAAGCTCGAACACTCCTCGGCGTCGCTCACCACATGAAAGCGTAGGCGCTGAGCGTTGGCGCCGCAGGGAGCCAGGTGCGCCAGCTCTGCCAGCTCAAGCAAAAACTCGCGCGGCACGCGCATGGACTCGTCAAAACGGCGGCATGTGCGGGCGCGACGAACCAGCGCGTCAAACGATTCCAGACCGAGCTTTTCGCAACCTTGCTTTGCCATCGACTCCACGCTCGACGGCGCCGCGGGAACAGCTTCGTTCATAGAGACCCCCAATACAAGGCAATTGTTCTTAGGAAAATCTAACCTAAAACGCAGGCAATAACGAACAGAGCCGCAATGTTCTACACCTGTTGAATAGAAAAACGCGACATGGGGAACAACGAGAACAAATCGGGACCTTTGGGTTACACTTCGCCCTCCCCGACCCATACGCCGGTGCCTTTAGGCGATACTTGTTGTAGCAACTGCGGCATACGCCGCAAAAACAACAATGACGGCAAACGCCGCGCGGAAAGGAGACCTCATGGGCATCTTTAAGAACGACGACCAGCAGTCGAACCTGTTTGGATTTGACGAGAAAAGCATGGCAGGCAAGGCAATCAAGGCCGTGCGCTGGATCTACGCCGTCACGGGCGTCATCGCGCTGCTTGCCGGCATCGCGCTGCTGTTTGCGCCCGCCAAGTCCCTCGTCTTTTTGACGACCGTCCTGGGCTTCTACTTTATAATCACGGCAGCCATTAGGCTGTTCACCGCCATTTTTGAGCCGCTGCTGCCCGCCGGCTGGCGCGTGACGAGCATCATCTCCAACCTGCTCATCATTCTGGGCGGCGTCATAATCCTGCGCAATCAGGCCTTCTCGACCGCGACGCTCACCACGCTCGTGGTGGTCGTGGCCGGCTTTGGCTGGATCGTCGAAGGTGTCATGTCCATTCTGGAGTCCGAGCTTTCGTCTAACCGCGCCCTCGCCATCCTGAGCGGCGCGCTCTCCATCATCGCCGGCATGTTCGTGTTTATCTATCCACTGTGGTCGGCAAAGATGCTCGTCATCTTTAGCGGCGCCGCGCTCCTGGTGTTTGGGGTGACGCTGATTATTCGCGCTATCCGCTTTGGCAAGCTGGTGCGCTAGATGCCGCGAACGCTGTTTATTGATGCTGACGCCTGCCCGGTCACGCGTGAGTCGATCGACTGCGCGCGGCGGGCGGGCGTCGCCGTGGTGATTGCCGGCAACAGCACGCAGAACCTGGAGCGGCACATTCGCCGCGACGATCCACGTGATGCCGAGCACGCGCGACGCGGCTTTTGGGTCACCACGCTCGATGTGAGCGTGGGCGCCGATAGTGCCGACTTTGCCATTGTCGAACGTCTGCAGGCGGGCGACGTGGTCGTGACGCAGGACATTGGCCTGGCGAGCATGGTACTCGGCCGCGATGCCTCCGCCATCGGCGTGCGCGGGCGCGTGTACGACAAGGCGACCATCGACATGCAGCTGTTTATTCGTCACGAAGAAAAGAAGGTGCGCCGCGCTGGCGGTCGCACCCGCGGGCCAGCAGCCTTCACCAGCGAAGACCGCGCCCGCTTTAAGCGCAACCTCACCGAGCTGCTGCGCTAACCAAGGCAGATTTTTGGGAGATGCCTAAAAATCTGCCTTTTTGTTTTGGACGGTGTGAGCGCTCAGGATCCGTGGCTCAACAAAAAACGGGCTTCAAAATGCCATGCGTCGCCGCATTGTGCAGGCGCCGTGCATGGCTATTTTGAAGCCCGTTTTGTTAGGACTACTTAGAGGCCAAAGGCAGATAGGACGAGGCCCCAGCCAGCGCCGATGACGTACATCATGACCAGGAACACGGCGTTTTCGCGGGCGCTGCGGTTGGTGCGGAACAGCACCAGGTAGCCCACGCCGGCGGAAATGAGCGTGCCGGCAAGCATCGGCGCCAGTTGCAGCGCGCCTTCCAGATACAGCTGCGTAATGACCACGCTCGCCGAGCAGTTGGGGATCAGGCCGACAAGCGCCGAACCCAGGACGGCGAGCGTCTCGTTGCCACGCAGGAACTGCTCGATCGCGGACTCGCCAAAGGTCTCGAGCACGGCGACCAGAATCAGCGTCACTAGGAAAATGAATACCGAGACCTGCACGGTATGCGAGATGGCGCTGCGGATAATCGACAGGACGGGCGCACCTTCGTGTGAGTGGGAGTGACCGTGGTCATGATGGTGTTCATGCTCGCCCTCATGACCGTGATCGTGGCCATGTCCATGTCCGTGCTCGTCTTCGTCGTCATCACAACCGCAATGGTCGCGCTCACACAGCTCATGGATGTGGTCGGCGCTCACGCCCGCCTCGGCCACCTCGTCGATGATGTCACCGCCGCTGTGGTCGTCATGCGCGCAGTTAACGTGCGCCGGATTGACAGTGGTCCCCAACACGGTACGACGAATCGCCGCATGCGCGCGGGCGTTGCGACGCAGGCCACGAATGGCAGCATCCACGATAAAGCCCGTGACCAGCGCGATCAGCGCTTTCGAAGCCAAAAGCATCGCCATAGTCTGCACGGGAACCTGCTCGGCAAGTAGCAGCGGCAGCATCTCGTCGGAGGTCGAGAGAAACACCGCCACCAGGGTTCCCAGCGTCACGACGCGACCGGCGTATAGCGTTGCCGCCATGGCCGAAAAGCCGCACTGCGGCACTATGCCCAGCAACGAGCCGACCACGGGGCCAGCGGCGCCGGCACGCTTGATGGCGCCGTTGACGCGATCGCCCGCAACATGCTCGAGCGTCTCGAGGACCAGATATGTCACCAACAAGAACGGCACCAGCGAGAGCGTGTCCTTGCCGGCGTCGAGCAGAATATCAATCAGCAAATCCATGACGGATGGAACCTTTCGTGTCTTTCGGCAGCATTGTAAAAGTCCTAGCGGTCAACTAGGGTATTGTAATTGTCCTAGGCGCGATGCCAATAGTTGCCCATGGTAAACTATCATCTCGCCATAACTCGATAAACCCGAGCCGCACAACGCGGCCCGTCCAAGGAGCAGCATATGAACGTATCGCAAGCACTCGAATACGAACGTCAACCGTTTATCCCCATGTTCATCTATGGCGATCACGGCGCCATGGAGTCCGAGCGCCAGAAGGGTGAGGAGGCCCTCAAGGTGCTCGAGACCGAGTACTTTACCGCGGAGGACGACCCCGGCTTCGACTTTGCCACCGTGCGCGACCTGGCCGACCGCAACCGCGACCTGTGCGACCAGATTGGCGAGGCGCGCCTGCGCAACGTGACACCCGCAACGCTTTCGCGCGGTCTGTCCGACGCCGACACCTGCGCCGCCATCGGCAAGATGCAAAAGCGCACCGCCGCGTCCGTCATGCGCGAGATCCGCGGCGACCGCGATGCGCTCGGCGTCGCCTACGCCCGCAAGCCCATCCAGGGCACGGTGCTCGGTATCGACATCGAGACCACCGGCCGCTCACCCGAGCGCGGCTACATCATCAACGTGGGCTGGGAGATCATGGAGCTCACCAGCGACGCCGTCCCGCACGACGCCGAGGCGCACTACTGCGGTCTGCCCGACATCTACCGCGGCGAGGATGTGCCGCTGTCGAATATCCACCACATCACCTGGGATGACATTGACGGCAAAACGCCCTTCCGCGAGAACAAGGAACTGCAAAAGCAGTTGCTCAAGCTTATGAAGAAGTACCCGTACATGGCGCACAACGCCGCCTTTGAGGACAGTTGGTTCAAGATCCACCTGGACGGTTACGCCGAGGCACGCCGCGCCGGCAAGATTATCGTCATTGACTCGCGCCAGATCTGCCGCAGTCTGGACGCCGATGTGCGCTCGCTCCCCCGCGAGTCCGCGCCCGCCGCGCTCGAGAACTGGGCACGCCGTCGCGGCACCCTCGCCGCCGACGCCAACGAGCAGCACCTGGGCCTCGACGACACCGACCTCATGCTCCGTACCGTCCAGGCCGAGTTCAACCTCAAGAACCTATTTGCCAAGTAGGTTGCCAAGCAGAGGCGCCATTCGCGAGCGATACTCGCCAGACGATAGCGCCCCACGCAATAGCGACACGCCGAGACGCCCCTCTCAAGCAACGCAATGCGGACCGATATCCAAGTGGACATCGGCCCATTTTTGCACGTCGCCAGGGTACCCACGTTGGCATCGGCGGCCTTATCCGCGATCATCGATGCCTTTAGCCGCCACCAGGGCATTCGATAGCAAAATATTTCGTGAATTATATTGACATATGAACATGCGCTCATATACTCGGAAGTAAGTTATATGAGCGCATGTTCATATGAAAGGATATTGCAATGAGCGATCCCGCTGATGAAATAAAGTCCAGCGTCGACACCACCATCGTGCCCGACATCCCCACCACCTGCTCGCCCGAGGACCTTCCCGACGAGGAGCTGCTGTACGACCTTGCCGACCTGTTCAAGGTTTTCAGCGACACCACGCGCATTAAGATCCTCTACGCCCTCATGGGCCGCGAACTCTGCGTGGCAGACATCGCCGAAGCGACCGCAACCTCGCAGTCTGCGGTGTCACACCAGCTGCGCACGCTCAAGCAGTCACACCTGGTCAAATTCCGACGCGACGGCCGCAACATCCTCTACTCGCTCGCCGATGATCATGTCTATACCATGCTCAACCAGGGCATGAGCCACATCTGCGAATAGCGACCAACCACGGTACCAGCGCGGCCTGCACCCAAGCCGCAAAAACAGGGAAAGGAACCCGCCATGAAAAAGCAGTTTAAACTCGACGAGATCGACTGCGCCAACTGCGCGCGCGAGCTTCAGGACGAACTTGCCAAGCTCGATGGCGTCAAGTCCGTTTCGGTCAACTTTATGACTCAGAAGCTGACGCTCGAGGCCGACGACGCCGAGTTCGACGAGGTTCTCGACCGCGTCGTGGAGTTCACCGCCGACGCCGAGCCCGACTGCGAGATCATTCTCTAGTCCAGGCTTACGCTAACCTGCAAGGCCGCGCTTGCTGCGGCCCTTGCTCGCGAAATTATATGAGCGAGTGTTCATACATTCAAATGGGAGGTTTGAATCATGGCGGCTGCCGATCCCAAAAAGAAAAAGAAGAAGCGCAAGAAGAAAGAGTCCCTTGAGCATAAGCGCAACCGTATCCTGGTAGCGCTAGGCATTTTTGCGGTGGTGTACGCCCTCGACGAGCTCGGTACCCTTACCGCCGCATTCGGCACCCCGGGTGACGTCTACGCCAGCTTCGTGCTGTTCCTGGTGCCGTTCCTAATTGCCGGCTACGACGT
>OLPW01000456.1_pt1 | contig 49184 bp, 46 predicted proteins | sample 1672161 | NCBI WGS metagenome assembly OLPW01 (sample SAMEA3136654, study PRJEB25190) | human gut metagenome
TGTAAAATAGAAAAACATACACCTTATTTTACACCTTTTGCTGACGATATTATGCGAAAATAAACCAGGTTATGCCAGAAAGCAAAAATTTACAAAGGCTTACAAAGCCCGAAAAACCAAGAAAAACTAAGAAATGCGAGGTTATGCAACAATGATAAAAGTACTCTTTATCTGCCACGGCAATATACTGGCAATGGATTAATGAAGTGCTTGGAACGCTTGATTTTACTGGATTTTCCGGCTGTTCGATAAAGGGGAAAGGTTGAGTTTAGACCAGGTTTAGACCATTTGAAATGTGTAAAAAATGAGACAAAAATTATCAAATGGGAAGCCTTGTACATGATATTATTTATGTAGAAAAGTACACATTGGAGATTGCTCATGAGAAAATTTATGAGGATAAAAATCGTCCGGTGATGTGTGGAATTGTATCCATACGTCACCGGATTTTTTTGTTTTCCGGAAGCGAAATGCGAATATACCGCTATATGTCGTTACTCGGAAAGATCCCGTTTCATAGCTTCATCGATGGCTCGGTTGATAAAGGCAGTTGCACTTTCTCCCATAGCTTCAGCGTGTTCCTTGATGATGGAACGTTTCTCTGGGGTTACACGAACTTTTATTTCAACGAATCGATCATTGTATTTCTTATTTGCTCGTCTGCGAGCCTCTGAAAGCTTTGAATGGGTGGCCTTTTCTTCACTCATGGTATTTCCTCCGACTATGTGTTGTTGCAGATCTAAGAAGAGTATAACACAAAATGGTACATGAGACCATGTAAAATTCCAAATTAAAAAGGAGACAGAGCTTATGAAGAATCAGAAAAACAGAAGTATGAAGGTATATTCCCAGAATGGAAGAAATTATAAAGCGACACCAACAATTATCCTGAAGGGCCAGTGGTTGGAAGAGATGGGATTTGCAATCGGAGATTATATTTCCGTCAGCTGTGAGAATGGGAAACTGGTGATTACGCCAGATACTGAAAGAGCGGAGCTGGAGCAGATGAAGGCTGATTTTATGGAAAAGGAAACGAAGAAGCTGCGGAAGCGATTCCAAAGAGAAAAGGAAGAGCTGTATGCGCAGTTTGTAGCTGAGAAAAAGGCACAGTATATGGCAGAGAAGGAGGAGCGGTAATTATGAGTAAGGTTATTGTGATCGGATCCCAGAAGGGTGGCGTGGGTAAAACCACGACCACGCTGAATCTGGCATATTCTCTTTGCAGTATGGGAAAGAAGGTTCTTGCCATTGATCTCGACAGTCAGGCAAATCTCAGCACCTGTTATGGCATTGAGAATACAAAGGACCTGGAATATACGATTGGTCATCTGCTGATGGCACAGATCGAGGAAGAGGAACTGGAAGAGCTGGAGCATTATATTCAGAGTAAGGATGGAGTGGATTTTATTCCTTCTTCTATTTATCTATCTGCTGTAGAGGCGAAGCTTAGAACAGAAATGGGAGCAGAGAGAATGCTGGCACAGGTATTGGCGCCAATCAGAGACAGATATGATTATGTGCTGGTGGATACGGCACCTTCCCTTGGGATGTTCACTGTCAATGCGTTGGCGACAGCAGATGAGGTGGTCATTACTGTGAATCCGCAGCTTCTGGCGATGATGGGATTGCAGGATTTTCTGAGAACAGTTGGTAAGATCAAGAAACGCATCAATCCGAAATTAACGATTGCCGGTATTTTGCTTACGATGTGCGATGGAAGAACGACTCTCTGTAAGGTATTAACCGAAGAAGTGACCGGAAGCTTCCAGGGACAGATTAAAATATTTAAGAATAGGATTCCATCTACCGTAAAGGTTGGAGAGAGCATTTATTATTCCATGCCGATTGCTTTGTACAGTAAAAAGGCATCAGCAGGAATCGCTTATAGAAAATTTGCAAAGGAGTTGATCGATTATGAGGGCTAATAACAGAAGAAAAGTATTTGGTGACGCAGTGGACCTGTTAATGGAGGATATTGAGGAAAAAACGGCAGCTGGCGGATTGCGGATGCTTCCGATAAAAAAGATCCGGCCTTTCCATGATCATCCATTTCATCTGTACGAAGGAGAACGCCTGGAAGATATGGTTGCCAGTGTAAGGGAGCATGGAATTCTTAATCCGGTAATCGTGCAGGAGATTGACGGCGGATATGAAATGCTTTCCGGACATAATCGGATGAATGCAGCTAAGCTTGTCGGATTGAAGGAAATACCGGCAATCGTGAAAACAGATCTGTCAGAGGAAGAGGCTTATGTATATGTGATTGAGACAAATCTGATGCAGAGATCATTTTCTGATCTGCTGATATCAGAGAAGGCAGCAGTATTGAAGGCGAGATACGAGAAGGAATCCTGTCAGGGAAGAAGAAATGACATTATTGAAGAGATTGCTCGTATGGAAGGAAAAGAACTTCCAGCTACCTGTGGTCACGGTGACCAAAGGTTGAATACAAGAGATATGATTGGTAAGGAATATGAATTATCTGGTAGCTCGGTTGGGAGATTACTGAAGCTGAATGACCTCATCAAGCCATTTAAAGATATGGTAGACAGAGGAGCACTTTATATAAAGGTTGCTTTGCAGCTGGCATTTCTTCCGGAAGAAGAGCAGGATATGGTTTTTCGTGTGATGAATGAGGAGAAGACGAAAATCACATCGGAGATGGTAGCAAATCTTCGCAGTCATTCCGGTTCCCTTACAGAAGCAAAGATTAAAAGATATCTGAGCAAGAATACGATAAAAAAGAAATGCTATAAGGTTCCGGCACGAATTGTGGAGAAGTATTTTGAGGGAATGGATCCAAATACAGTTGATAGTATTGTGGAGCAGGCACTGGCTGCATGGTTTGGAAAGGAGAATGCGGATGTTTGATGAAATCAGTCTTAAGAAGATTGATGCGAAGTATTTTAACATTATTTTGCTTGATAATAAGGATATCACGCTTCAGAGCAGGAATACCGGTCATTATTGGTATCTGCACTGTACAGAATATCCGGAAGAGCAATCTCTTATTATATTTCATAAGCACTTTTTCAAATGTCCGTATCATCAGCATGGAAAGGCGAATACACTAAACCAGGCGGTAAGAAGTATCAAGGAACATGATAAGTTCCAGCTGGAAGTGAGAAAGTGCGTATAATATAAAAATCGGCAGCGGTATCTTCGAGATGAGGATACCGCTGCTGTTTGGTTAAGTCATAATTTTTTAATTTTCGAAATAAAGCTTTCTTGCGAGTGTCTGTGCAGCTTTGATGTCTGTATATCCCTGAGATTTGCCCAGGCTCAGTTCTTCAAGAATCTCGCCTTTTGTGAAATCCTTGCAGATGAGATCCAGGATGCGTCCATATTTCGGGTTGATATTATGTACCTGTTTGATCAGGTCGCGGATGATTATGCGGAGCATCACGTTTTCCTCCAGATTCTCAGATGATGCAAGCTCGAAGCCTTTGCTTTCTTCTGATTCGGCCTCTTCCAGAAATCGATCCAAAGAAAGTGCATTGTCAGTGTGGAAGGATGCAAAATATTCTCTTACATCGCGATAGAAATTCTTGATGGCAGCAGCTTTGGATTCAATTGCCACTGGTGCAAAAGCGATAAGGACTTTGTTCGGTCCGATGTGCCAGGTTTCAAGGTTGTCTCTGCACATATTGAAGTGCTTGACCATTTCCCAGTCCACCCGGATCGGTACGAGGCACTCACCTTTGTGAAGAGGGAGATTGTTGTAACTGCGACGGTTGTCGTAGTTGTGGTTGTCATTAGTTGACTGCTGATTATCAGTATTTGTCGGTACATTTACATTGATTTCCATATCGTGCGGCCTCCTGTGTCCGCTGAAAGCGGAACGAAGGTTTCGATATGAAATTCAGATAAGCATCGATTGTCTTATTCATGGCACGTCTCCGTTCCGTAAAATAAGCAATCAGGCTTCTTAGCCCCTGATGCTGGTTATAGGGTTCATCACGCCGCAACTCTAAGAAGGCGCCGCGTCCGGCAGTTGCTTGGTGATGGAGTAGTTTTATGTCGTGCTTTGGACTGTGTAATCAAAAAGAAATTTATGCGAAAACTTAAAACTTGATTAAAAAGCATAGATATATACGCATTCATATGATAAAATGAGGTAAGTTTGAGGCATCTAAATTTCCTCTAATCACACTTCTATTCTAAGAAAAAACAGCGAAAAAGTATTTGCCGGTGTTTTGCCAGTGTTTTGCCAGTATTTTTCCAGAATGGGTGAAGGGAGACACAAAAGAATGAAAGAATTGAATTTGTCATCCTATATACAAACATTGAGAACTGGATTGATGACGCATGATGGGCAGGAAGCGGCCGGAGTTTTTTTGTTAAGTGCAATTAATGATCAAGACTATGTAGGGGAACATGGTTATCGTACAGATAATCTTAGTGCGAAAAAAATCAGTAATTTGGTAAACAGAAGAGACCCTGTCCCGGATGGGATTCAGCAGGCTTCGGTAATACCAGAAGTCGTAGAAGATACTATTACGTATTTTGAAAATGTAGTTATTGCGGATATGAATCCACATTTAAAGGATGATACGTTGGGAAAGCTAGCGGAGATTATTCAGGGAGATCCGAGTATTCCAGAGAGAAAAAAGAAAAAGTTGATTGCGCTGTATGATGCGGAAGATGATGGAAAATTTTTAGCAATGACGTTTTTATATGCAGTGAATAGACCAAATAAAAAGATTAATGCAGAAGTACAGTATGAAGATGCGCCCTTGCTTGCGGAAGCAAATTATGAGTGTCCACTATGTCATAAAAAATTAGTGGACATGATTAAGGGAAGAGCAATAAAAAAGTATAAAATAGTAAAGATTTACCCTGAAAATTTGGATGTGGATACTGCAAAGGCTTTTCAAATGGAAGCTGAAAAGCCTACAAAATTAGATGTTCCAGAGAATTTAATTGCTTTAGACGAAGAATGTGCAAAGAATTATTTACTGGAGCCAACGGTTGAAGAATACAAGCAGCTTTATGCAGTGAAGAAAATTATTTCAAGAAATTATGCTGCAAAAAGTACAATAAACAGTATTCGATTAGAAGAAGATATTCGAATAGTATTACGTGCATTGGGGGAAATCACGGATCCAACTGTACTTGTTCCATTATCGTATGACGCACTGAGAATTGATGAAAAATTTGAACCTGAAAATTATATTTTAAAGACAGAGACCCAAGTGCAAGTTCTTAAATATTATAGATATATAGAATCAGTATTTTCTGAGTCAGATGCAGATTTTGATTTAATAGCTTCTGAAATAAAAGTCACTTCACAACACCTTGAAAAATCAGGCATGTCACAAGAAGAGGTGATTTACCATTTATCAGAGTGGATACGTAATAAAGCTAAATTGGGAAATAATGGGCGGTTAGCCTGCACGATTGTTGTTTCGTTTTTTATTCAGAATTGTGAGGTGTTTTATAGATGAAAATACCGAGTAAGGTAACTCCATATAAAGAAAGTATTATTGCAAAATTCCCGGTTATTCTAACAATTCTGGAAAAAGAGGATTTGTCCCCATCAGAATTGTATGAAAAGGTTCGAAAGACTAAGATTAAAGACATTACAGAATTCGTAGAAATATTAGAATGTCTTTATGCTATGAATAAAATCGAACTGCGAGAGGAGGCACTTCATTATGTTGGTTGAAGTTCAATGCGACAAATTTATTGAAAAAGGGAAAAAAAGAGAGGCGATTCAATTTCATCCAGGTCTTAATGTTGTACTGGGTGATGATAATGGGTCAAATTCTATTGGAAAATCTACATTTTTAATGATCTTAGATTTTGTATTTGGAGGATCTGATTACATAAAAAAATGTACAGATGTTCAAGAAAATGTAAGAGAACATACGATAAATTTTTGCTATTGTTTTAATAATGAATTGTATTATTTTTCGCGAAATACAACGGAATATAAGCAGATTTTTAGGTGCGATAAATATTATCGTCGATTGCCAAATATGAAACCAATGACACTGGCAGAATATGGAGAATTTCTTTGTGAAAAATATGGCTTGTTGATAGATGGATTAACATGGCGTAGTGCAGTGGCTCGTTTTATTCGAGTTTATAAAAGAGACACACTTGACGAAGAGCGTCCACTTCGTTCAGCAAAGGATGAAAAAATGGTAGACGTTATCAAAAAATATATGCAATTATTTGACAGATACGCGCCGGTGGAAGCTCAGATAAGACAAGCCTCTTTAGCTGAAGATGAAAAAGAAACTTTTCGAAAAACCGTCCAACAGTATAATCACGTTAGAGCTGCGAAAACAAAAAAAGAAAAAGAGCAAAATGCAAAGAGAATTTCCGAACTAAAGAAAAAAGAAAGGGAATTAGCTGAGAACAGTAATAAAGGATTGCTTGATTTAGATAGTATGCAGGCACAGCAATTATCTGTGTTGACAGATCAATTGATCAACTATAGAAGACAAAGGGCACAAGTTCAAACACAATTGAATTCCATTCGTCGAGATATGACCGGCCAGAAAAAGGGATTTAAGAGAACTTTTAGTGAATTAAATCGATTTTTCCCAAATGAAGATTTTCGAACATTGGAAGAAATTGAACATTTTCATCAAAAACTTGCGAAGGTTCTTGCTGATGAATTTGCGGAGACTGAAAAGGATCTGGCTACAACATATGTATTGTTGGGAAATGAAATAGCCAAAATACAAGAACAAATTACAGCAATCAAAAATGTTCCGAATGTTTCACAAGCAATATTGAAGGAATTTGCAGAAATAACAACAGAATTACATAATCTACAAGAAGCAAATGATAATTATGATGAGTTGGAAAAATTGAAAAAGATTGCAGCAGATTATGCAGCAACAAGAGATGCAGTGATTGCTGATCAACTTCATAGTATTGAAATTATGGTGAATCAGGCTATGCGAGAAATTAGTAATGAAATATTGAAAGATATTACGCATATGCCCCCAGACTTAAGGTTGGAAAAATTAAATAAATATTCATTTAAAACTCCAAATGACGGTGGAACAGGAGCACAGTATCGGGGGTTGATAACATTTGATCTGGCAAATATGGAGGTCGCACCTGTTCCGTTTGTGGTGCATGATTCAGTGCTATTAAAAAATATAGAAAAAGCAGTGTTTGCAGCTATCATAAGAGTTTATGCAGCAGAAGGTCAATTTGGGAAACAGGTTTTTATGTCATATGATACGTTAGATTCTTATGATGAAGAAACACAAATCATTATGAAAGCGAATACAGTGCTAGAATTGTCACCTGGTGGAAATGAGTTGTTTGGTTGGGCCTGGAATAAAGAGAAAAAGGATGGATCACATGGAAACAAATAAAGCATATTTTTCTTATAATCGTTTATGGAAACTACTTATTGATAGAGATATAAAAAAACAGGAACTTCAAAAAATGAGTCATGTAAGTGCAGCATCGATTGCCAAAATGGGAAGATGTGAAAATGTTACAACAGATGTGCTACTTAGAATTTGTAATGCATTGGATTGTAATATCGAAGATATTATGGAAAGAATCGTAGAATAAAATGCAGTATTCTAAAGAAAATGCATACTGAGGGGAATGAAAAATGGCCACTTTAGAGGAAATTACTGTTGGCAGCAATGTTACAGGCATTATAAGCAATGAATCGGTAACTATTGTCGCTGTTCAATGGTATGGAACAAATGTTATAGAGATTACATATAAAAATAGTAAAGGTGTTCCGGGAACACAGCTTTTGTATCGGGAAGACGAAGACGGAATTGTAGTAAAGGATAATAGTTTACCATGGAGTTTTGACGCGGATGGTGAACAGATGAAATTAGCATCTGAAGCATATCGAATTAGCCTTGCGCACTTATTTGATCCTTATTTGGCAGTTCATACATCATCTGTAGAACCTTTGCCTCATCAGATATCTGCTGTTTACAAGGAAATGTTGCCAAGATTGCCACTGCGTTATGTACTTGCAGATGATCCGGGAGCAGGTAAGACAATTATGACAGGACTTCTGATTAAGGAACTAATTGCCCGTGGAGATTTGAGAAGATGTTTGATTGTCTCACCAGGAAGTCTGGCAGAACAATGGCAAGATGAATTGCGTTTTAAATTTCATTTATATTTTAAGATATTGACGAATGAGCAAATTGAATCAGCTGCAAGTGGTAATATTTTTTCAGAAGAAGATTTGTGTATTTGCAGATTAGATAAGCTCGCTCGTAACGATGATTTGAAAGAAAAATTAAAGGTTACGGAATGGGATTTGATTGTCTGTGATGAAGCTCATAAAATGTCTGCTACAGTATGGGGTGGAGAAGTTAAGTATACGAAGAGATTTCAACTTGGTCGACTTCTTTCGAATATTACTAGAAATTTTTTGCTTCTTACTGCGACACCGCATAATGGAAAAGAAGAAGACTTTCATCTTTTTTTATCATTGGTTGATTCTGAGCGTTTTGAGGGAATACATGGGAATTCTCAGCAAGCAGTTGATGTATCAGATGTGATGCGACGTTTAGTGAAAGAACAGCTTTTAAAATTTGATGGAAAGCCGCTTTTTCCAGAAAGAATTGCTTATACAGTAAATTATAATCTGTCTCCATTGGAATCTAAACTTTATTCAGATGTGACAGAGTATGTCCGTGAGGAATTTAACCGCGCAGACAATTTAAATAATGAGCGAAAAACTACTGTTGGATTTGCTTTAACTATTTTGCAGAGAAGATTAGCTTCTTCTCCGGAAGCGATTTATCAGTCTCTTCGTCGTAGACGTGAACGTTTAGAACATCGCCTTGCAGAAGAAAAACTTGGTAAAAGAGCCGCAGAAGTAAATGCAGACTGGGATGAGTATGACGATGATGATCTGCCTGGCGCTGAAATGGAAGAAATGGAAGAAAAAGTGGTAGATCATGCGTCGGCTGCTGCAACTATTGCTGAACTTGAAGCGGAAATTCGTACATTAAAGAGACTGGAAAAAATGGCGAATCAAGTGCGAATAGATGGTGTAGATCGAAAATGGGAAGAACTTTCGCATTTACTTCAAGATAATGAGCAGATGTTCGGAGAAAATGGTCAAAGAGAAAAATTAATCATATTTACAGAACATAAAGATACCTTGAATTATTTGACCGATAAAATTCGATCGTTATTTGGAAATGACGATGCTGTCGTTACTATCCATGGTGGAATGGTTAGAGATGATCGTAGAAAAGTAGAAGAGCTTTTTAAACAGGATAAGGGCGTTAGAATTCTGATTGCGACAGATGCGGCTGGTGAAGGTATCAACTTGCAAAGGGCGCATTTGATGATTAATTATGATCTTCCATGGAACCCGAATCGTTTGGAACAACGGTTTGGGCGTATTCATCGTATTGGACAGACTGAAGTTTGCCATCTTTGGAACTTGGTTGCGCAGGAAACCAGAGAAGGTTTTGTGTTCCAGCGTTTATTTCAAAAATTAGAAGAGGAACGAAATGCATTAGGGGGAAAAGTTTTTGATATCTTGGGAAAAATGTCTTTTGACAATAAATCGTTAAGAGATTTATTAATAGAGGCAGTCCGTTATGGAAATGATCCTAAAGTGCGTAACCGATTGAATGAAGTTGTAGATCATTCTATGAATCAAGACGCTTTGAGAAAACTAATAGAAGAATGCGCGTTGACAGATGATGTAATGGATGTACAATCTGTTATGGCTATTAAAGAAGATATGGAACGGATAGAGGCACATAAACTTCAGCCACACTTCATAGAAGCTTTTTTTGTAGAGGCATTTAAGAATGTTGGTGGAAAAATTCGTAAGAGAGAAACGGGTCGCTACGAAATTACATTTGTTCCGTTTGCCGTACGTAATCGAGATATGCAGATTGGTTATGGGGAACATGTTTTAAACAGGTATGAACGGATTTGCTTTGATAAGAAATATTCTACTGTGCAGGGAATGATACCGGCGGACTTAATTTGTCCAGGTCATCCACTATTGGAAGCCACCAGCGATTTGATTAGAGAACGTACTGTGGATGTAATGAAACGAGGAGCTATTTATGTAGACGATAGTGATTTTAGTATGGATGCAAGACTTTTGTTTTATATTGAAGATGCAGTTCAAGATGGAATCCTTTTAAAAGATGGTAATCGTAGGACAATTTCCAAACATATTCATTTTGTAGAATTAAAGGAAGATGGAACAGCTATGAATGCTGGTTATGCTCCATATTTAGATTATCGAGCAGTGGATGAAGAAGAACAGCAAGTGCTTCATACATGGATAAAGAGTCAGGAATGGTTGTGCTCTGGAGTGGAGGACATGGCAAAAAAATATGCCATCACAAACCTTATTCCCAATCATTTTGCAGAAGTGAAAACTCGTAAAGAGATGATGTTAGTAAAAACAGCAAAAGCAGTAAAAGAACGAATGACTGCGGAAATTCAATATTGGGATTTTCGTGCAGCGGATTTACAGCAGAAGGAAGCTGCTGGAAAAACAAATGCTAAGTTGAATTCCCAACTGGCTTCGCGAAGAGCGGAAGATTTGGAAGCTCGTATGCAGGCGCGACTTGCAGAAATAGAAAAAGAGCGAAAGATTTCTCCAATGCCACCAGTTATAACAGGAGGAGCACTAATCATTCCGAAAGGGTTACTTCGCAGTTTAATGGGTACCGATTTATCAAATCAGTTTGGACATGGAAATCGTCAAGCAATTGAATATGCGGCGATGAACGCAGTTATGGAGATTGAATTGCAGTTAGGATACAGACCAAAAGACGTTAGTGGAGCTAAGTGTGGATATGATGTGGAATCTTTTATTCCAGATGTTATGCGTCGAAGGGTGGAATCATATAGGTTACGCTTTATTGAAGTAAAAGGTCGATCCAAGGGTGCAACAACGGTAACTGTAAGTAAGAATGAAATTTTAACTGCATTAAACAAACCGGAAGAATTCATTTTGGCGATTGTAGAAGTAGATGGTTCGCAGACACATACCATTTATTTGAAACATCCATTCCGAAATGCACCAGACTTCACGGCAACTAGTGTAAATTACGATATACAGGATTTAATTACGGAAGCTGAAATCTTGTATCAGAAATGAGGATAAAAATATGCCAACAAAAAAATTAATAGAGGTTGCGTTACCATTAGAGAAAATAAATATTGAGTCAGCAAGAGAAAAATCTATTAGACACGGACATCCGTCCACCTTACATTTATGGTGGGCAAGACGGCCACTTGCAGCTACGAGAGCTATTTTGTGGGCATCTCTTGTGGATGATCCTTCAGCTCACCCAGAAATATGGCACACAGAGGAAGAACAAAATAGAGAAAGGAAGAGGTTATTTAGCATTCTTGAGAAATTAGTGGTATGGGAAAATTCTAATAATGCGGAAATTTTAGAAGAAGCAAAGCGCGAAATAGAAAAATCTACACATAATTTTCCTCCTGTCGTATTGGATCCATTTGCAGGTGGAGGTGCAATTCCATTAGAATCTGCGAGATTAGGTTTGGTGACTGAAGCGCATGACTTAAATCCAGTAGCAGTTATCCTTAATAAGGCAGTTCTTGAAATTCCACAGAATTTTTGGGGAATAAAAGCAATTAATCCCAAAGCGGATATGAACTTTTACGATGATGATGATATAGGTTTTAAAGGATTAACTGATGATATACGTTATTATGGTAAAAGATTAAGTGATGAAGTTTATAAAATTATAGGCAATGCGTATCCTAAGGTGAACCTTCCAGAACAAAATGAGAAAGTAAATGTGATTTCTTGGATTTGGGCAACAACAGTTAAATGCCCAAATCCTGCATGTAAATGCAATGCACCATTGATAAAGTCCTTAGTTCTAACTTCAAAAAAGGGAAAAGAAAAATATTTGCATCCACATATTAAAGGGGAGTCGATTGAATTCTCTATAGAAAGTGGGAAATGCTCAAATGATACAGGAACTATAGGAAGAAAAGGTGGAACGTGTCTTAAATGTGGAACAGCAATTGAACTAAATTATATTCGCCAACAGGGCATGGAACATCGATTGGGATCACAATTAATAGCCGTTGTTGGAGAAGGAAAAAGATCAAGAGTATATATTAAACCTGATGATGAGCAAATAAATGCAGCTAATGTAATTAGACGAGATGATTATCCAGATTTGGATATTGCATATTATCCGGGGTGTACTAATTGTCGTATTTATGGGATGGAGAAATTTGGCGATATATATACAGATCGCCAAATTAATGCACTTATGACTTTTTCTGAATTATTGCCTAAAGTTATAAGAGAGGCAGAAAATGATGCAAAACATAGTCAAAATCATGATTTTGACAAGGCCTCTTATATAAATGCACTAAGAGTCTATCTTGCGTTTGCAATTGATAGATTGGCAACCCGTTCGACAAAAGTATGTCTTTGGAATAAAGTTGGAGAAAAGATTGAGCAACCATTTGGAAGACAAGCAATACCAATGGTTTGGAGTTATCCAGAAGTAAATGTATTTAGTAAATCTTCAGGAGGCTGGGATAGTTCGTTAGGATGGATTCCAGAAGTAATTGAACAATTGCCACATATTACACAAAATTGTTCAGCAAATCAAGTAGATGCTTCCAACGCAGAATATAGCAGAAAATACTTAGTGTCAACTGATCCACCTTATTATAATAATGTTCCATATGCGGATTTATCAGATTTCTTTTATATGTGGTTAAGAAAAAATATTCGTGACATTTACCCGGAAATTTTTTCAACTTTAGAAACACCTAAAAATAATGAAATTGTTGCAGAAAAATATCGACAAGGAGGATCTGATGAAGATGCAAAAATCTTCTTTGAAAGCAACATGAAAAAAGCATTGGTTCGACTTCATGAAGCAGTAGATGATGAATATCCTTTTACTGTATATTATGCTTATAAACAGCAACAAGTTGACAATAAGGGAGATAATGTAAATATATCATCGAGTGGATGGGAAACAATGTTATCAGCATTAATAGATGCGGGATTTCAAATTGTAGCTACGTGGCCAATAAGAACAGAACGCCCGACGGGATTAAAAGCTTTTTTAAATGTATTGAGTTCATCAGTTGTTTTAGTTTGTCGAAAAAAATCAGAAAATGCACCTCAAACTACGCGTCGTAATTTAATAGGCACATTACGTAAGGAATTGAGACCTGCATTGAAAAAATTACAAGAAACTAATATTGCACCTGCAGATTTAGCTCAATCAGCTATTGGACCAGGAATGGCTGTTTTTTCTCGTTATCGTCGTGTTCTTGAAGCTGATGGTGCACCAATGACTGTTCGTAGTGCTTTGCAAGTAATAAATGAAGAAATTGATCTATATTTTAACGAACAGGTAGGAGAAATGGATGCAGCTAGTCGTTTTTGTATAGATTTGTATACACAGAGTGCTTATAACGACATTAAGTATGGTGAGGCAGAAATTCTTGCCAATGCTAAAGGAACATCCATTCCAATGATGGCTTCGCATGGTGTTTTATATGCAAAAGCTGGTATTGTACATTTAATTGAGCGTTCTGAATTACCTACAAAGGTAGATACAAACGAGGGTAATGTTTGGATGCTGACCCAACAGTTAACACATGCTATGGGAACTGGAGGTGTCGAATCTTGTGCTAAGATTGTTGTAAATATGTTTGGATCCAATGCTGAACGTGCTAAGGATCTTGCATATCGACTATATACGATAGCGGAACAGAAGAAGTGGGCGAATGAAGCATATGCATATAATGCATTGGTTGTTGCATGGCCAGATATTCAGTCTCGTGCGGCTGCTCTTAAAGCAATACAGCCAAAGCAGTTGTCATTGTTTGATATGATGTAGAAATATAAAACTTAGAAGGGAGTGATTTGCCCGTGAAAAAATTAATAGAGACGACGCTTCCTTTATCAAAGATTAATAAGGAAACCATAAAGGAAAGGACTAGCTCTCCTGGACATCCGGGAAATTTGCATATGTGGTGGGGGCGCAGCCCAAGATATTCTTCTGTCATGGCATTGCAGGCAGCTGTGATTGATGCAGCAGAGGATACAGAAGAAAATGTTCGACGAATGAAACGTTTGGAGAATGTTGAGTATGCAGATTGTGGGAACAAACCGATTATTTTTGATCCATTTTCTGGATTTGGTGGTATTTCGCTTGCTGCACAAGAATTGGGATTTCCTGTAATAGCAGGAGATTTGAATCCTGTGGCAGTTATACTTACGAAAGCTGCTACGGAGATACCTCAGCGTTTTATGGAAAAAGCTCCTGCAAATCCAAATGCGAATAAGTTGATTTATGCACAAACAGAGGGATTAGCAGAAGATGTTTTGTATTATGGAAAATGGATGCAAGAGCAAGCACAAGAAAAATTAAAAGATTTATATCCAAATGAAGAGACAGGGAAAACGGCGGCATGGATTTGGGCGAGAACAGTACAATGTCCGAATCCTGCTTGCAGTTGTCAAATGCCAATGGCTTCTTCATTCATTATTAATAGTAAGGCCGGACATGAAGCATGGGCTGAACCAATTGTTGAAAATGGAAAGATTCATTTTAAAGTACATGAAGGAAAATGTCCTTCAGGGAAAGAAACAAACAAATATAGAAATTATGGAGCAAGATTTCGATGTCCGGCATGTGGAGAAATAACTGCAGATGATTATGTAAAAAAAATGGGAATTTCACATAAGCTTGGGTCACAGATGATGGCGATGGTTATTGAATCTGAAGCAGGTAAAGTTTACAAATCCCCTTCATTAATTCAGGAAAGCGCAGCAGATATTCCGTTCCCAGATGATGTTCCGCACGGGGAAATACCAGACAATGCCCACTGGTTTAGTCCGCCAGGGTTTGGCATGACAGAATACTGTAATCTATTTTCAGCAAGACAAATTACGATGTTGACTACTTTCTGTGATTTGCTAAAAGAAGTACAGGAAAAAGTTGTGACAGATGCCTTGATGGTGGGACATTCGTCCGATAATAAACAGTTATGTGATGGTGGAAGTGGTGCATTAGCATACGCGCAGGCAGTTTGTGTTTACTTAGCATTTGTGATTGATAAAATGGCAGATCGAAATACGACAGTTTGCACGTGGAATTCATCTGGCGGTAATCCAAGAGCAACTTTTGGCAGACAAGCAATTCCAATGGCATGGAATTATGCAGAAGGGAATCCGTTTTCTACGATAACGGGAAACTTTGAAACTTCATTAAGAAACATAGTGGCTACGATAAATAAGCTTCCGTGTGGAAGTCAATGTTCGGTATATCATGGAAATGCAACAACCATTGAATTTCCCCAAAACGTGCTTATTTGTACAGAATTTCCGTATTATAAAAATATAGGATATGCACATTTATCAGACTTCTTTTACATTTGGTTGAGAAGAAGTTTGAAATCGATTTTTCCGGAATTGTTTGATTCGATTGTTACATCTAAAGAAGAGTTATCAACAGTAGGACAATATTATGGAGAAAATCAGACTAAGTTAGAGCAGAAATATAGAAGTGATATGGATGATATTTTGAGAAAAATGTTTTTAAGTGCTACAAAGGAGTATCCGTCGCTTTTATTTTTTGAGTATCGAAAGGCTGATGAAATGTCACTTTATCAGAATTATGAAAGTAAGGATGATATCTCCGCGTGGGAGAGTATGTTGGAGAGTATTCTTTTTGCAGGCTTCCAAATTACTGCTATTTGGCCAATGAGAAATGAAGTGTATTCAGAAAAAGCAGATGCCACACGGGTTTTAATTGTGATACGGAAAGCAGAAAGACAAAATCAGATAACAAGACGAAATTTTATTAATTTGTTAAAACGCGAGTTACCGATTAAATTAGAGCAGCTTTTTTTAGGCGAAATAGATGAACAAGACAGAAGTCTAACAGCTATGGGAGCAGGCTTGCAGATATTTAGTCAGTATAAAAAAATCTTGAATGCGGATGCATCATTGATGTCTGTACATGATGCTTTACAAATTATTAATCAAGAAACAAGAGAATATATAGACCAGCACTTTAACACAAGAGGGGGTGCTGACACGATTACAAAGGAGGAAGAAACTCATGCAAGATAATTATGAAATTGTGCAGAAAGGATTTCGTATTCTGCATCCACTTATGACGGCATATATCGGCAGAGAAATGAATCGTGTTTATCATGATGGTTGGTGGCAGCAGGTTCTTATGACGTTGAGTGATCAGAGTAGAGATTTACCTGATCATGGTGATTATGCAGAATTAATGGATTCTTTAGATATCGCAAATTGTCTGCGATTGATTGATAGAGAATGGGGAAATGTTTTTCGTACAAAACTATCTATTGATTACCGTACTTGGTCAAAAGAACTGATGGGAGTTCGCAATAACACTGCTCATATAGGACAGCAGGATTTTGATAGTAGTTATGCAGAACGTGCCTTAGATACGATGGCTCTTTTAAGTGAAGCTTTTGAGGATCCTGAAGGAACCGAGGAACTTCGTGCTTTGTATCGTACTGCTCGCTATGGTACAGCGGAAGGTTCTGCCTCTGTTATTGAAAATGCAGTACCTGTCCAGGAAGAAAAAGCAAAAAATAGTGAAGGTGTATTGACTAAGTCTGTAGGACAAAATCTTCCTAGCTGGCGTACAGTGATGCAACCACATCCTGATGTTGCAGAAGGAAGATATCGTGCTGCTGAGTTTGCAGCGGATTTAGCACAAGTTTCCCGTGGTGAAGGTGCTTATGAGTATCGTGATCCAGTAGAATTTTTTGCTCGTACTTATGTGACTGAAGGTATGGCTGGTCTTTTGGTAGAGTCTTTACAACGATTATCTGGAAATGGTGGTGAACCAGTTATTCAGTTAAAAACTGCTTTTGGTGGTGGAAAAACACATAGTATGCTAGCTCTTTATCATATGGTGCGAGGCGGAATTAATATTGATCGCGTGTCGAATTTGAAACCTGTTTTGGATAGAGCAGGTTTGACTGAACTGCCAAGAGCGAATGTTGCAGTATTAGTAGGAACTTCTTTAGATCCGACTCGAAAGAAAAACCCATCAAATCTCCCAGGGCATACTGTAAGCACGATTTGGGGAGAAATGGCTTATCAGCTAGTTACATCTGCAGGAAAACCGGATCTTTATGAGATTGTAAAGGATGCAGATAAAAAAGGGGTTTCTCCGGGATCTGAGAATTTAAAATTGCTTCTGAATGCATGTGGCCCATGTTTGATTCTGATGGATGAGCTAGTTGCTTATGCAAAGAAAATTTATGGTGTGGATGGCTTACCAGCAGGTTCTTACGATAATTTTATCACTTTTATTCAAGAAATTACTGAGGCTGCTCGCGCCAGTGAGAATAGTATTGTTGTGGCATCTATTCCGGAATCAGATATTGAGATTGGTGGAGATGCGGGTAAAACTGCACTGGAAACTATTGAACATACTTTTGGACGAATGGAGTCTATCTGGAAACCTGTGGCAGCAAATGAAGGTTTTGAAGTTGTTCGCCGTAGATTATTTTTAGACTGCAAAGATCCGGAAACAAGGGATCTGGTATGTACTGCGTTTAGCAATATGTATCAGGAAAATTCTGCAGATTTTCCATTGGAAGCTAAAGAAGTGGAGTATCGAAATCGATTAATTGCTTGTTATCCAATACACCCAGAAGTTTTTGATAGATTGTATGAGGACTGGGCTACTTTAGAGAAATTTCAGCGTACTCGTGGTGTACTGCGTTTGATGGCCGCAGTTATTCATGAGTTGTGGATGGCGAATGATGCAGGCGCTATGATAATGCCGGGATCCATACCGCTTAATATGCCTACTGTACGAGATGAACTTGTAAGACATTTGCCGGATACATGGAATAGTATCATTGATCGTGAAGTAGATGGCAAGAATTCTATTCCATTTCAGAAGGATAAAGCTAATATTAGATATGGACAGAAATTGGCAGCACGCCGAGTAGCAAGAACAGTTATGCTGGGTAGTGCGCCAACAGTGCGCGATCAGGTTGTTAGAGGACTGGAAGCATCTAGAATTCGATTAGGTGTGGTACAGCCTGGTGAAAATATCGCAGATTTTAATGACGCATTGAATACATTACATGGTTCGTTATCCTATTTATATAACAGTCCAAATGGCAGCAGATACTGGTATGATGTCAGACCTACTTTGCGTAAGACAGCAGAGGACCGTGCATCCCAAGTAAATGAAGTTGATGTGAATATGGAAATTGAAAGTCGATTAAAAAAATTAAGAAAAGAGAATCCATTCGCGGGGCTTCATGTATGCCCAGCATCTTCTTTAGATGTTCCTGATGAACAAGCAGTACGTCTTGTGATTTTGCGTACTAGTGATACCTATAAATCGAAGAATAAAAGAACGCAAGCAATGGAGACTGTGGAGAGTATTTTGAATACCAGGGGAACTTCACCGCGTATTTATCGGAATATGTTAGCATTTGTTGCACCAGATTTGGATAATATGTATTCTCTGCAAGCTGAAGTAAAGCGCTTTATTGCATGGAAATCTATTATGTCTGATAAAGATGACCTCAATTTGGACGGAAATCAAATCAGGGAAACACAGAACAATTTGGATCGCAGTAATCAGACAGTGGAGCTTAGAATTAAAGAGACATACTGCTGGTTATTGGTTCCATTTATTGACCAGTTTGAGGATATGAAGAAGATTCAATGGGAAATCAGCAATATTGGCGGTAGTGATGAGAGTATTGTTTCGAAGGCAGCAAGAAAAATGATTCAGAGCGAGCAGATTATTACAAATTGGGCTCCAGCATTATTGCAGATGTGTTTGGATGATTTGCTGTGGAAAGATAGTAATGATATTCAGGTGAAGAAACTTTGGGAATATTTGAGTACTTATTGTTATCTTCCAAGATTGTCTGGATATGGTGTCTTAGAAGATGCTATTTGTAAGGGCCTTCCTTCAGATGAGTATTTTGGTATTGCAGGGAATTATGCAAATGACCGGTATGTAGATTTAAAATTTAATCAGACGGTATTTTCTATTAATCAATCAGATTTGTTGGTAAAAGCTAATGTTGCTATGAAACAGATATTGGCTGAAAAGAAGAAAACAGAAATTCAGCCAGATGAATGGCCGCCGTCAAGGTCTAGGGGAGATGATGGGGATACATCTAATGTGCAATCAGGTAATGGAAGAGTGCCGGAAAATGGAGGGGGACAGCAACCCACAGATACACAGGTACCGTCTAACACGCGTTTCTTCATGAGTGCAAAACTTGATAATACACGTGTGAACAGAGACGTAAATAATTATCTGCAGGAAATCATTCAACATTTGTTGAATGTTGATGGCAGTGAGGTAGAGTTGACTTTGGAAGTAAATGTAAATGCACCAAATGGAATTCCGTCTACTACAGTTCGAACAGTATCAGAGAATTGTAGAACTTTAAAGGTAACAGACTTTGGATTTGGAGAATAGAGTTCCTAAAATAAAAAGTGTTGTTTTGATACTGTAAAAAAGCAAGATACAAAAGAAAGAAGGTTTTTTGTTAAATGCAGATTTATTCAGCAATTTTTCCAGTAAAGGAATCGTTATCACAAGATGATTTGATTAATCTTGTAATTGAATGGAATCAAGGAAGTCCTCATAATAAAATTTCAAATTTAAATTGGGATGGAAAGAAAAGAAATATTAAATTTGAAGATGGGAACCTATCATTAGCGATTGAGGAAATACGTACATATAATACGATTGCGATCAGATTTCATCAGTTTGATGAAAATAATATTATATGGAATACGGATATTGTTGTGAATTTTAATACACATATTTTTTCTATTAAGATAGATCGAGAGACTACCGCAGATACAATAGGTTTTATTCCTCAATTTAAAACACCGATTTTGGTAAATATGCTGTTGGATAGAGACTTTATTGGTATGGATAATGATTTAGAAATTAGTGCCAAGGAAATTCCAATAAAAAAAGATAATTACAAAGTAATTGAAAATATTATTTGCAGAAATACTGTATACTCTATGCCTGTAATATATGTGACGAAATCATGGGGAAGGTATCCGTTAAGAGTGCATACTTTAGCATATAGATTACGTGGTGTTGCTCATGTTTTAATAGAAGAAGATGCTGATGTCTGTAAATTTTTGAAAGACAGTTGCAGAGGAATGAATTCTCATCATGGAAGTATTGGTATTTATTATCCGGGTAGCTCCGCACCATATAAAATAATTACGCCAAGAAGATACGAGGGACAAGAAGAAACTTTGATAGATCGTATTGTAAATATGGTGTGCAGATATATGAATCAACAAGCTCGTGATAAAATGATGACATGGGAGGGTGTTCAGAATGAACTTCTTAAATTACGTTATGTAAGTGCTACAGAAAAGAAAGCGAAAGCAGAAAATGAAGTTTCAGAAGTATATGAAAATTTTTCTGATGAGCTGGAAGAGAAAGAGCGGACAATTGAAGAATTAAATAATCGTGTTATGGCATTACAAGCAGAAAACCAGGGATTACGAGCAAAATATGAGCAGGTATCAGAAATACCACTCATCTATTATGGCGAAGAAGATGAATTGTATGAGGGGGAAATAAAGGATCATATTTTGGAAACACTTCAGAAACAAATGCAACAAGTGAAAAAAGGTACACGTAAGGAAATTATATTACAAGATATTTTGGAATCTAATGAACTCACAGGAGCATTAGAAGAAAAGCGGGCAGAGATTAAACGCATCTTGAAAGGTTATACAAAAGTCGGAGATAGTTTAAAACGCGACTTAAAAGCATATGGTTTCATTATTACTAAAGATGGCGGACATTATAAGCTAACATATAAGGGTGATAGCAGATATTTATTTACAATGGCGTCATCTGGAAGTGACAGCCAGCGTGGAGGAGAGAATCTTATAGGCGATATTATAAGGGATATGCTCTAATGTAAAAAATAATAAAGTTAAAATAACAGCGGCTTAATGGAAAACATTGGCCGCTGTTGGCATTTAATCTTTTTTATAAAATTTGGTCTCATAACCGTCACCTCTGATCAGGATGTCTGGCATCCAGGCGGGAGATTGACCCATGATGGAGGTAATGCTGCTGACATCGGTATCCTCCGGACATTCGATAATAAGCTCATCATGGACATGGCCGCAGATCTGTTGATCGGAAAGATTCTGCATAGCGTAGCACAGCAGATCTCTGGATACAGCCTGTACAATATTTTCCACAAACTTCGGACCGTAGCTTTCGATGCGTTCCCATTTCTTGGTGGAGCCGATGCCCTCGTAGGTGACGGATTCACCGCCGAATCTGTTTTCACCAATCTTTGGCTTCACATAGCTGAGTACTCTGCCGGAAGGAAGCTTGATTAAGAGCATTCCGCTTTTGTAACAGAAATGAATTCCATTTACTTCAGTAGGGATGCGCATCTTGATGGCGTTCTTTACTGCATTATCTACATTCCACCAGAAGGCTGTAATCATAGGATTGGAATTACGCCAGGAATCTACGAGTGGTTGGAGCTCTTCTTCGCTAAGCCCCATTTCTAAAGCTCCCATGGATTTCAGAGCACCGACAGATCCACCGTATCCGAGGGCAAGCTCTGCGATTTTACCCTTCTGTCTGAGGTGAGAATTTATGCCATGCTTTTCAACCGGAACTCCAAACATCTGGCTGGCAGAAGCGCAGTAGATATCTTTTCCTTCAGCGAATACTTTGGAACGCCAGGTCTCACCGGCAAGATGTGCAAGGACCCTGGCTTCGATGGCAGAGTAGTCACTTACGATGAATTTATATCCCGGTCTTGCGATGAAAGCTGTACGGATTAGCTGGCTTAAAGTATCAGGGATATCATCATAAAGCATGTCCAGAGTATCATAATCACCAGTATGAACCAGCTCACGAGATTCAGCTAAGTCGGACATATGATTTTGCGGAAGGTTTTGCAGCTGGATCAAGCGCCCGGCCCATCTTCCTGAGCGATTGGCTCCATAGAACTGGAACATACCGTGTGCTCTGCCGTCTTTGCAAACAGCATTCTGCATTGCCTGGTATTTCTTTACAGAGGATTTGGCAAGCTGGAGTCTCAGCTTAAGCGCTTTACTGATATCGCCATCGGTCTCTTTAATAAGAACGGCAACATCCTTCTTACCAAGGGATTTTGTTTCGACACCGTTATCAGAGAGCCATTGCTTCATCTGAACCACGCTGTTTGGATTATCCAGGTTAGTGATATTTTTCATTGCTATTATAAGAGCTGATTTGGATCTTTCATCGAAGGCGATAGCATTTTCTACCACATCCATATCCAGCATTATGCCTCTGTCGTTGATTTCCTGATCAATATGATATTCATGCCACACTGAGTCAGGCACCGGAAATTTCGATAATCTCTGCTTGATGGCAAGCTCCACCTCAACATCTCTGCGATTATAGGTTTTAAAGGTTTCCCATTTATCAGGTGCATGTTCAGGGAAGTTTCTGGTTCTTCCGCCATTTACTTTTGTTGGCTTACAGGGACTGCAGAAGTATTTGATTAAGTCCTTGCCTTCTTTCATTTTCTGATCCTGAAGCTTGAGGACAGCTCCGACACCTTCAAGTGAAAGTGGCAGTCCCATATAGGCGGACCATATCATTGTACATTTCCATGAGGCTGGATCCAAGAAGTTTTGTACCGGATCGCCTTGAGTATTATAGGTTTTAAAGTATTTCGGGTGATGCTTCCTGAGCCAGTTGGATAAGCAGACTCTTTCAAAGGAAGCATTGAAAGCCCATTTAGTTACATTTTCATCAGATAATGCTGCTAAGATTTCTGCTGGAATCTCATCACCTGATATAAGGTCATAGACAGCAACAGGCCCATTATCAACAGAAACACCGAAGAGCAGTATCTCAAAATTATCAGACTCAGCGTACCTGTAGGCTCCGCATTTGGAGATATCAATATCGCTGTAAGTCTCTAAATCGATTGACAATTCTTTCATCATAAATCATTCCTTTATAAAAACGGCAGCGGCACTTTGTGGGTACCGCCGCCTGTGTATTAGTTTTTATCAGTATCTTCGGTCTTAGGCTGGAACCATTAATAATTCTTTTGTCATAGGTTGTCACCATACCTTTCTTCAAATTGGCAGCAGGTTTGTCCTACCGCCGTAATTGTCGTGTGATTTTTAGTTGAGGAAATCCTCCTCATCATCAGTTGCGAAATCATCTTCTGCACGAGATTTACCGCCGAGAGGTTCGCCGTCACGAATCTTCTGGAGATTGTTGAGACCGCAGGCAATTCCCTTGTTTCCATTGCTGTTGAAGGCATAAAGGTTAATGCTGGCTCTGCCGTATACGCCGGAATACACTTCGGATCTCTCAAGGATAGGCTGACGGTCTGCATCTACGATGCCAGGTGCTGTAGCGCTGTTGGCGTTAATGAAGTATGCGTCTGCGTAAGCCGGATCATCAGGTCTCTCCAGATCACCATCGCGGAGAGGTGTTTTGAGTACGGAGAGAGCAGGAACGGTCTTGCCATTACCCTTGAGCTTGCTCTGACCTTCTTCATAAGCGGCTGCGATTGCAGCTTTGATTTTGTTTACGGTTACAGTGTCGGACTTGGGAATGATGAGGGAAACGCTGTACTTAGGCGTGCCTCCGTTGATGCTCTTGGCGTCCCATACATTCGCATAGCTCCAACGAGTGTTTACTCCTGTGATTACCTTTGTAGGATTAGAAATCTTTGACATAATTGTTGTCTCCTTTACTCTTTAAAATCATCTTTTGCTGTGTTCATTGCCGGTCTCTTATCTGATTCCGGTACCAATGTGGGTTTGCCAGGTGGTTTGTAAATAAGCCCACCTAAAAGCTCTTCGAATTTCTTCTTTCCGAGCAGTGTGCTCATGGCTGTTATTCCGAGAAGCTTTTTCTCATACGGATTAAAGCCTGCGTCTTTTACTGTATCTGCTATAGCATTTTCGTCTGTATATTTTCTGTTGGATCTTCCTTCTACAATTTTCCAGCCTTCGAAGTGAACGCCTGATTGTGCCTGTTGCAGTGCATAGTCTTTGATGTCGTTGCCCCATGAGATCATCTCATCTACTTTTTCGAGGATGGCTGCGATTTCTGTATCATCCAGTGTGGCTGGCATCGCGAAATCATATTTTGCAAGCTCCAGATTATATTCTGCACGCTTGCGGCAGGTTGCCTTTACCTTGCAGAAGGTACAATGGTCGCCGGCGTTGAATTCGCCTTTGCCGACGTACGCAAGCTGTGCGGTTGGCGCCAGGACTTCGTCTGCCCATTTCAGAAGATTTTCCTTGCTGATGGTGTAGGTGCTGATGTTGTCGCGTCTCGGCTGGAAGATGGTCATCTTAATCTGGTTGATGTCGTAGATGTCACCGAATACTTCTAAAGCTCCTAAGGCATAGCACATCATCTGGCTGTTGCCGCCATGCTCATTGTCACCGGCACTTACGAGGATTCCGAGGCCGTGCTTGTAATCGATGATTTGCAATATTTCATCGGCTACGATGACACAGTCGCCGGTTCCGAAGCCATTTTCTACCCAGCGGGAGAAATCCAGTCTCTGCTCGATCATGACTTGTGGATCCTTGCAGAATTCTTTTATTGCTTCAATCTGCTCTAATATGTAATTTCTGTATTCTTCAGCACAGTTTTGCATTTCGGCATCGTAGTAGGTGAGATTTTCCGTTGGATCGATTACATCTCTGCCAAGTGCTTTTTCTACCAGATAAGCACAAAGCTCATGGCAATCGGTTCCCTGCTGTGCATATTCGGAAGCCTGATCCAGGATATTGGCACAGAGCTTTGCACTGGGTGGACAGGCTAACCATTTGTGGCTGGCAGAAGCGGAAAGGTATGCGTGCTTAGGCATTTCCAATCACCTCTGCTTCCTTAAGAAGGGCTGCGTAATCTTTCGGATCAATTTGCTTTAACTGCTGAGCTCCGTATTTTTCCAGAAGGTCTTTTACTTCCTTCTTAAAGCCTGCAGCTGATTTTGCAGCGAGTACTCCGCGGACATCTTCCTTTGTATAAATAGGAGCGGGCTCGGTCTTTGCCGGAGCTTCTTCTGTAGAAGAGAAGATATCCTTTAATGTATTTGCGGCTTTGATCATTCCTTCACCGCAGGCAATCATTTCATCCAGTACCTGAGATAATTCACTCATTTTGCTCATTTTTGATTCCTCCGTTTTCTTTATTCTGTTGTCTTAGATTGGCTGCCAGTCGTTTTGCTACAACGCTGATTGCGATGAGAGTATCAATGAGCTCTTCCTCAATCTGTGGTGTGGCCTGCTGGCTTTTATCAATCGTTTCTGTCTGCATCTGCAGCACCTCGCTTTCCGAAGGGCTTTGTTGCCTTTCTATCTTCCTAAGCGCATCCAGGGATTGTTTTTCCGGTCGGAGGGAATATTTTTTGAATAAAGTTTTGAAAATAGCCAGGGCAAATTTCGCTTTATATAAGGAAGCGATGTTGCTCTGGCTGATTTTTGCAAATTATTTTGGAATCTGACCGGAAAAGTGTAGGGCAAACCCGCTTAGGAAGTTAGGAGAACTTGTAGGTTCTTACTTTTACAGAAGCGAGGTTTGAAATATGCAGGTAACTATTTGTACAGCAAACTGCGTCGGTCAAGCCGGGAACTGTAGCTATCCCAATAGGGTGACAGTGGTTACGCCGGAGCAGCTGCAGGAAGCGGTGAAGAAGGATCATGTTTGTGCAGAGTTCAAAGGAAATTATCGAAGCGTTGAGAATTTCATCAGATCAGATGTGATTGTCATGGATATTGATAATGACCACACAGAAGAACCGGCTGAGTGGATTACGCCTGAGAAGCTGGAAGAGCTGTTTCCGAATGTGGAGTACTTGCTAGCGCCGAGCCGCCACCATCTTTTAGATAAGGAAGGCAAGTCGGCGAGACCGAGGTATCATATGTATTTTCCTGTTTCAGAAATAACGGATGCTGGCAGGTACGCAAATCTGAAGAAAGCAATTCAGAGTGTTTATTCCTTCTTTGATGGAAATGCGCTGGATGCTGCCAGATTTATATTCGGTGCGGAATGTGATGAGGTGATTTATCACGATGGTTGGATGACGGTGGATGAAGAGGTAGATATCTTTGATATCGAAGAAGAGGATTTTGACTCTGATATGTCAGGTGGTAAGAGTACCGGTCCTATCTTAGAAGGAAGCCGCAACAACACCATGAGCCGATTTGCGGGACGTATTCTTAAGAAGTATGGCGATACAGAGAAGGCGCATGAAGCTTTTTTGGAGCATGCAAGAAAATGTGATCCGCCGCTTCCAGATGCTGAGCTTAAGTCTATCTGGAACAGTGCAGTGAAGTTTTACAGGAAGTGTATTGTGACACAGGACGGATATGTACCGCCGGAGGAATATAATGCGGATTTCGAAGGTGCCACTTTGAAGCCTGAGGATTATTCCGATATCGGACAGGCGAAGGTTCTTGTGCGTGAGTATGGCGAAGAGCTGAAGTACACCAGTGCAACAGATTTCCTTAGATTTGATGGTGACTGTTGGCGTGAGGATAAGCAGTTGGCAATCGGCGCGGTTGAGGAATTCTTGGATCTGCAGCTTCAGGATGCAATGGATGAGGTTGCCAGAGTAGAAAAGGCATTAGAGGATGCCGGTGTTCCAAAGGCTTCTATACAGGCAGGTCCGAAGGAGCTTCTGAAGGAAGTGGACGGTCAGCTGTTACCGCTTGTTTATATGCTCATGGGTGCGCAGACATATCTGAAGTTTGTACAGAAAAGACGTGATTATAAGTACATTGTTTCAGCGGCGAATACTGCGAAGCCGATGATCGCAATTTCGGTCAGTGACCTAGACAAGGATGAGAATCTCATCAATACGCCTTATGCCACCTTTGATTTAAGGAAGGGACTGGCAGGAGAACAGCCTCATGATCCTGGGGATTTGATTACTAAGATTACGGCATGTTCGCCGGGTGAAGAAGGAAAGCAGATATGGTTGGATGCTTTGAAGCTTTTCTTTTGCAAGGATCAGAAGCTTATCGATTATGTGCAGGAGACAGTTGGTATGGCTGCAATCGGTAAGGTTTATCAGGAGCATATGATTATTGCTTACGGTGGCGGTGCCAATGGAAAGAGTACCTTTTGGAATACGATTTTTCGAGTGCTTGGTAATTACGCAGGTAAGCTTTCAGCAGAAGCGCTCACTATGAACTGTAAGAGAAATGTGAAGCCGGAGATGGCTGAGCTTAAGGGTAAGAGACTCATCATTTCTTCGGAGATGGAGGAAGGGATGAGGCTTAATACGGCAGTTGTGAAGCAGCTTTGCTCTACAGATGAGATTCAGGCTGAGAAGAAGTACAAGGATCCGTTTTCTTTCGTTCCGTCACATACGCTGGTGCTTTATACAAACCATCTGCCGAAGGTTGGAGCTAATGATGATGGTATTTGGCGAAGGCTGATCGTGATTCCTTTTAATGCGAAGATTACCGGTAAGAGTGACATTAAGAATTATGCAGATTACCTTTTCGAACATGCTGGGCCTGCCATTATGAATTGGATTATCGAAGGTGCCAAGAAGGCTATCGACAAGGATTTCCATACAGACCTTCCGGATGTGGTGGAGGCGGCGATTAAGGCTTACCGCGAGGATAATGATTGGCTTGGTCAGTTTTTAGAGGAGTGTTGTGAGATGGATCCGTCATATAAAGAAAAATCGGGAGAGCTGTATCAGACTTATCGGGCGCATTGCATGCAGAATGGCGAATATATCCGCAGTACTACAGATTTCTATTCTTCGATGGATAAAGCTGGTTTTAACCGTATCCGCAAGAATACGGGAGTGCAGGTCGTGGGATTGAAGCTTAAAGAAGGACAGGATTTTTTAAATTAATCCTTTTTGTGTAGGTCGTTAACCTCTCTACATAAAAGTCCCTTTAGAGAGAATTTATAAAAAATCTGCTATAGGGAGTTTTACGGAACGAGGTACTCGACCTGCACACCTGTTAAGAATGATGGAGGCGTGCGATGCGTGAAAAATATATTGAACAGAAATTAGTTCGAGAAGTAAAGAAGCGAGGTGGCTTGTGTGAAAAATGGAATTCCGGTTCTTCAGGCTGGCCCGACCGAATTGTTTTATTACCTGATGGGAAAATCGGGTTCGTGGAGGTGAAGGCTCCCGGTGAGAAGCCAAGAAAGCTTCAGGTGCACAGACATGAACAGCTTCGTGCTCTTGTTTATAAAGTATTCGTCCTGGATGATATGGGACAGATTGGAGGAATTATAGATGCAATACAAACCGCATGATTATCAGCAGTATGCAATCAATTATATATTGGAACATCCGATAGCAGCCGTAATACTTGGGATGGGACTTGGCAAGACCAGTATTACGTTGACAGCCATCGAGCAGCTTATGTATGACAGCTTTGAGATAAACAAGGTCCTGGTGGTGGCTCCGCTTCGAGTAGCAAGAAACACCTGGAGTGATGAGATTCACAAATGGGAGCATTTGAAGCATCTGAAATATTCGATCGTTCTAGGTACAGCAGCAGATCGGAAGAAGGCTCTGGCAGCAGATGCAGATATTTATGTAATTAATCGTGAAAATCTACAATGGCTGGTTGAGCAGAGTGGTGTTTCTTTTGATTTTGATATGGTGGTTCTGGATGAGCTTTCATCCTTTAAGAACTGGAACAGTAAACGCTTTAAGGCTTTTATGAAGGTGAGACCAAAGGTAAAGAGAGTAATCGGTCTCACCGGTACACCTTCTTCTAATGGGTTGATGGATCTCTTTGCAGAATTCAAGTGCCTGGATATGGGAGAGAGACTTGGCAGATTTATCAGTCAGTACAGAGTGAATTATTTCGTGCCAGATCAGACTAATGGCCAGATTGTTTATTCTTACAGATTAAGAAAAGGTGCCGAGGAACAGATTTATAACAAGATATCGGATATCACGATTTCTATGAAGGCACTTGACCATTTGAAAATGTCGGAGCTTATCAGTAATGAATATCCGGTTTATATGAGTGAGCATGAAGCTTCTTTATATGATGACATAGAAGCAGAAATGTTCCTTCCACTTAGAACCGGTGAGATTACTGCAGCTAATGCGGCGGCTCTTTCAGGAAAGCTGTTACAGATGGCAAATGGTGCTGTTTATTCTGATGACGGCGATGAGATTCAGATCCACGATCAAAAGTTAGATGCGCTGGAGGATTTGATAGAAGCTGCTAACGGGAAGCAGGTGATGGTGGCTTATTGGTTTAAGCATGACCTGACAAGAATTAGGAGGAGGCTTTCAGAGAGGAAGATTTCTTTTGAAAAGCTGGATTCTGAGGAAAGTATACGTAAATGGAATAGAGGAGAACTGCCGGTGGCTCTGATTCATCCTGCATCAGCAGGGCATGGTCTCAATCTGCAGTCAGGCGGAAATATCTTAATCTGGTTTGGACTTACCTGGAGCCTGGAACTGTATCAGCAGACAGTGGCTAGATTGTGGAGGCAGGGACAGTCGGCTGAGACTGTTGTGGTCCAGCATATTATTACTGCAGGAACGATAGATGAAGATGTCATGAAAGTATTGGCCAATAAGGATATGACACAAAACAGATTGATTGCTGCTGTAAAAGCGAGGGTAACGCATGGTAGGTAAGAATTTAGCAGAAGATCCATATGAACATCTTGCCAATGCTATTATTCTTAGTGCGGTTTCTGATTATAGAGCCGCACTCAAAAGGGTAAAGCGTAATCAGGGAAGCAAGACAGCAATGGATGAGGCTTTGCGGATAGAGAAATTCTTCAGAAGTCCGTGGTATCAGCAACTGACTTCAGTGGATGGAGAGTTTTTGATAAGAAGGCTTCAGGATGAAATAAGACAATTAAAGTAAATCCGAGGGAAATTTTTATTTTATCGGAGGTAGCATATGACAGCAAAAGAGTATTTGAAGCAGGCGTATCTTTTGGATAAACAGATACAGGTAGAAGTAAAGGAGTTGGAGCAGCTTCGGGAGATGCGTGGCACCATTCAGGGATGCAGCTATGGGGAAAAGATTGGTTCTAATCCGAATAGAAATTTGGAAGCTCCGTTCATTAAGACCATCGAGAAGATATGGGAGTACGAGCAGAAGATAGATAAGAAGATTAACAGACTGGTGGATCTCCGTTCTGAAATCAATGCAGCAATAGAGAAGATGGAGAATCCTGAGGAAAGACTTCTTCTTAAATATCGTTATCTGAAGAATGAGAGTTGGGAAGATATTTCCTACGAGCTGAATGTTTCTTATAGAACAGTACATCGTATCCATGCATCGGCATTAAATAATTTTGTCGTACCGGAATAAGGTTGGCACACCTTGTCACAACGTGGCAGAAGCATATATGTTATTATGATAGTGTCGAAAGTGTATGACAGAACAGAGCCTTGAGAGAAGAAATTTCCCCGGGGCTTTTTTGCGCGAGTAATGAGGAAAGTGGATGTCATGCTTGAATGAGCAGACATTTGACGAATGTCGCGACAATGAGAAAACTTGTTTCGAGTGCATGGAAGGAAGTGTAACTGTGCCTAGTAAGCCGAAGAAACCGTGTGCTTATCCAGGCTGTCCTGCGTTAGTGACAGGGCGGTACTGTGCAGAGCATGCGAAAAAAGTGAATAGTGATTATGAGAAATACGGAAGAGATAAAAATGCGAAGAGAAGATATGGTCGTGCATGGAAAAGGATTCGTGATAAGTATGCTGTAGGGCATCCGTTCTGTGAGAAGTGCTACGAGCGAGGAGTTCTGGTTCCAGTGGAGGAGATTCACCACAAGCTTCCTTTGAGTGAAGGCGGCACACATGACCGGAGCAATCTGATTGCGTTATGTAAGTCGTGTCATTCACAGATTCATGCGAAACGCGGGGATCGTTGGCATGACCGGTAGGGGGTATCAAAATCTCTGTAGACCGGCTCACCATAGAACGGCGGGTGGGTCTTGCGTGTGCAGTCGCAAAATTGAATAGGGGGGATAGCAGAAAAAAACCACCTCCCAAAGGAAGTGGTACTATTGTGAAATATCGGATTTTGCTTCTGTATTATCTGAAGGATCAGTAGTTTTGTCTTCTGGCCTTGTTTGAGCTGATAAGCGATCCAATAGAATATCGGTGGTGTTAGAAGGAATATGTATTCGTTCTTTCTTCATCAGTGTTCGAGCTTTTTGATTTGTTTCATAATCGCGATCACCTTTTTCGAAAATGGAGCAACAAAGAAAATCACATTTTAATTCACCTTGCGCATTTGCCTTGATGATAAAGATGAAATTATCAACACTAAAATGGCTGGATATTAAATAATCTGCTTTAATGCCTGTGATGAAAGGATACATGCGTGGCATGTATGAATATAAATTAAATTTGTTATCAAGGGATTCTTTCAAGTGAACTAAAGCTTCAAGTCGAGGTTTTATCATCTCCTCGTACTGGGCTGCTTTTTGAACTTTTTCAAATAGTATTTTACCCTCAAGAATTCTATCAGCAATTTTGGCAGAAGAATAATTTGGAAGAGAGATATCTTTCATATACTGGAAGCCAGCTAAATGCGGATAATCTTCCAGAGAAAAGGTGAGATTAATTGGATACAGCTGTTTCTTATAGCCATATGTAAACAAATATCTATATTCAGTTATTTCTTTCCAGGCTTGTGCAGACTGTTGTAATAGATCCATATTATACCTTGTCCTTTGCAAAAAATAAAGGACCCTGCCAATGCAAGGCCCTTAAAAAGCGTTTTCATTCAGTTCCGAAGAACCTATTCGGTTTGAGGTTATCGCATAACCCAAGGTCAGGCTCCACAACCGGCTGCATACCGACACAGTCGATTGCTTCAACACCACGATAGCTGGTCAACGCCGCTATCCTCTAGCTTCATTATATCACAAAAATACTCGTAGTCAACAGAAAACGAGTTTTTGAGGAACACTATTTGCTTCGTGTTCTTAATTATTATATGTAGAAATAATGGTTTTGACAATAGAAAATATTGGAACTTGAGAAAGGAGGGATTCCGATGGCGGGAAGAAAGCCAAAGCCTACAGCTGTGAAGAAACTGGAAGGTAATCCAGGTAAGAGAAAACTGAATACGAAGGAGCCGGTTCCAGCAAAAGGAATGCCTGCCTGTCCTGAATGGCTAATGCCGGAAGCTAAGAAGGAATGGGAACGCTTGGCGAAGTTGATGAATCAGATGGGTGTTCTTACTGAAGTTGATATGGCGGCGTTTGCTGCATATTGTCAGTCTTATGCAAGATGGAAGGAAGCTCAAGAGCACATTACCTCTGGTGGCTCGACCTTTGAAACTGATAAAGGATATCAGCAGCAGACACCCTGGGTTGGAATTGCAAATACGAATCAGAAGTTGATGCTGCAGGCAGCGTCGGAATTTGGGCTTACGCCATCTTCGCGGAGCAGGATTGTGGCCGGTAATGGTAAAGCGAAGGAAACTGAGGATGAGATGGAGGCATTACTTGGGGATAGTGGTGTGTTTGGATAGACAGTCGGCAAAAATCAAGGAGGTGTGATGGGCGATGGTGCGTGAAACAAGACCAAAAGACTATCCAAAGCTGAAAAATTATCAGCCGACAAGGTTTATGCTTCCTACTTCTCATTACGATAAAGCGAAGGCTGACAGAGCAGTTACCTTTATTGAGAATCTTTGTCACACCAAAGGCAAATGGGCGGGCAAGAGATTCTGGCTGTTACCCTGGCAGGAGCAGTTAATAAGAGATATATTCGGGATTGTCAAGCCTGATGGGAACAGACAGTTCCGTACAGCTTTTGTAGAAATCTGTAAAAAGGTTGGAAAGAGTGAATTGGCAGCAGCTATTGCTCTTTATTTACTTTATGCAGATAATGAACCATCTGCGGAGGTTTATGGTGCAGCGGCGGATCGGCAGCAGGCATCCATTGTTTTTGATGTTGCAAGACAGATGGTTGAGATGTCACCGGCACTGATGAAGAGAAGTAAGCTGATGTCGGCTACAAAGCGAATTGTCAATTACGGAAATGCCGGTTTTTATCAGGTGCTTTCAGCAGAGGTTGGAAGCAAGCATGGTTTTTCGATTTCGGGACTTGTGTTCGATGAGATCCATACACAGCCGAATCGTCAGCTATATGACGTGCTTACTAAATACAGTTCTGATGCCAGGCAGAATCCGCTTCATTTTATCATCACCACGGCCGGGAACGACAGGCATTCGATTGCCTTTGAACTGCATACCAAAGCAGTAGATATTCTGGAAGGACGGCGTGTAGATCCAACTTTTTATCCTGTGGTATATGGTCTTAAGGATGATGAGGACTGGGAAGATGAAGCAAACTGGTACAAGGTAAATCCTTCCCTTGGATATACGGTGGATATTGAGAGACTTCGTGATGCTTACAGGGAAGCAAAACAGAATCCGGCTGATGAGATTACTTTTAAGTGGCTTCGTATGAATATGTGGGTATCCAGTACAACGTCATGGATCCCGGATGCAATTTTTATGAAAGGTGATGAGCCAATAGACATGAGATTGCTGGAGGGAAGAGACTGTTATGCAGGGCTGGATCTTTCCAGTACAGGAGATATTACAGCACTGGTTCTGATATTTCCGCCGAGAAATTCGGATGAAAAACACATTCTGGTGCCGTACTTTTGGGTGCCGGAAGAAACCATACCACAGAGGGTGAAGGCGAATTCAGTTCCTTATGATGTATGGGAGAAGCAGGGACATCTGCTGGCAACAGAAGGAAATGTGATCCACTATGATTTCATTGAGAAATTCATCTGTGATCTTGGGGAGAAGTACCATATCCTGGAAATTGCGGTGGACAGATGGAATGCAACGCAGATGATCCAGAACCTGGAGGGCGCAGGATTTACGATGGTACCTTTTGGACAGGGCTTTGCAAGTATGAGTACACCGACGAAGGAGTTTTACAGACTTCTGATGGAAGGACAGATTATTCATGCCGGGCATCCGGTTCTTCGGTGGATGGCAGGGAATGTGGTGATTGAGACAGATGCCGCGGAGAATATTAAGGTGACGAAGGCAAAGTCTAAGGAGAAGATTGATGGAATCGTAGCTTCTATTATGGCTCTGGATCGCTGCATTAGGAATCAGGGAGAAACGCAGGGTAGTGTGTATGATGAGAGAGGACTGTTGGTGTTCTGAGGATAAAGAGTATGTAGCAGGAGTTCTGGAAGGAAGTTTATAATGTGGAGATTTCAGGTAGTTTGAAAACAGGTGAATGTGATGATTGGTGTTTTGGTATTTGCAGGTATTGGATTTTTGATTCTGTTCGGAGTGTGTCTGTGCTTATTGAGGGCAGGATCTAAGGCAGATGACAGGATGCGGGAATTGTTCCCAGAAAGGGAAGACAAATGAAAATGAAGTTGTTTGGGAAGCTGTTTCGGGGAAGGGATGCTCCTTCTAACAGTACAACTGGAAGCGGGTATGGATTTTTTATGGGGAGCACAGCTTCCGGGAAGAGGGTGAACGCACGGAGTGCCATGCAGATGACTGCGGTGTATTCCTGTGTGAGGATTCTTTCTGAGGCAGTGGCGGGGCTGCCATTGCAGTTTTACAGGTATAACGATAATGGCGGAAAGGAAAAGGCGGTGGATCATCCGCTTTATTTTCTGCTGCATGATGAGCCGAATCCGGAGATGACTTCTTTTGTATTCCGGGAGACTCTGATGACGCATCTGCTTTTGTGGGGGAATGCATACAGTCAGATTATCCGGAATGGAAAGGGTGAGGTTGTTGCACTTTATCCGCTGATGCCGGACCGGATGACGGTGGACAGGGATGAACATGGAAGGCTTTATTATGAGTATCTGGTTTATGACGGTGATGATGTGGACGGCAGAACCGGCACGGATCCGAAAGCAAACGGGAAGATTGTGCGCCTGCATCCGGCGGATGTGCTGCATATTCCGGGACTTGGGTTTGACGGGCTGGTCGGATATTCACCTATTGCCATGGCGAAGAATGCAATCGGGCTTGCCATAGCTGCAGAGGAGTATGGAAGCAAGTTCTATGCCAACGGTGCCGCTCCGTCAGGAGTGCTGGAGCATCCGGGGACTTTGAAGGATCTGGGCAGGGTGCGGGAGAGCTGGCAGTCCACTTTTGGGGGAAGCAGCAATGCCAATAAGGTTGCTGTCCTGGAAGAGGGAATGAAGTATACGCCGATTTCCATTGCACCGAATGAGGCACAGTTTCTGGAAACAAGGAAGTTTCAGATTGATGAGATTGCCAGGATTTTCAGGGTGCCGCCGCATATGGTTGGGGATCTGGACAAGTCCAGTTTCAGCAACATTGAGCAGCAGTCTTTGGAGTTTGTAAAGTATACACTGGATCCCTGGGTGAGCCGGTGGGAACAGGCAATGGTCAGGGCTCTGCTGTCTACGGAGGAAAAGAAGAAGTATTTCTTTAAGTTTAACGTGGACGGGCTGCTCAGGGGAGATTACCAGTCAAGGATGACTGGTTATGCTACAGCAAGACAGAACGGATGGATGAGTGCCAATGACATCCGGGAGCTGGAAAATATGGACCGGATCCCGGAAGAACTTGGCGGTGATCTGTATCTGATCAATGGAAATATGACAAAATTACAGGATGCCGGTATCTTTGCCGGATCTGGAAAGGGGAAGGATACTGGTGAAGAAGTTTTGGAACTGGAAAAAGAAAGCGGTAAATCTGGAAAGCGGACAGGAAGCTGAAGAAAGAATCCTGTTCATGAACGGAGTTATCGCTGAGGACAGCTGGTTTGACGATGATGTCACGCCGGCTCTTTTTAAGGATGAACTGAATGCAGGGACAGGGGATATTACCCTGTGGATCAACAGTCCGGGCGGGGACTGTGTTGCCGCAGCGCAGATTTTTAACATGCTGTCGGAGTATCCGGGAAAGGTTACGGTGAAGATTGACGGGCTTGCGGCATCTGCTGCGTCTGTCATTGCAATGGCCGGAACTGAGGTATGGATGAGTCCGGTGAGCATGATGATGATCCATAATCCAGCCACGGTTGCGTGGGGTGACCATGCAGAGATGAAGAAGGTAATGGAACTTCTGGATGCCGTGAAGGAATCCATTATCAATGCTTATGTACGGAAAACGGGACAGAGCAGGGCGAAGCTTTCTCATCTGATGGATGCGGAAACATGGATGGATGCGAATAAGGCTGTGGAGCTTGGGTTTGCAGATGACATTCTGTTCCAGAAAGAGGAACAGGGCAGTGAAGGTGAAAATGGAGATTCAGGTGCTGACCGTACAGAAAACGGGACGTCTGATTCTGTAATGTTTTCCAGAAGGGCAGTGAATAATGCCCTGATGAATAAGCTGGAGAGGCATTATGGAAAGACTGGAAAATCCGTGAAAGACCAGGCGGGGATTGGCTTGAATGGAAATGGTGCTGGTATGCGGGGAACTGGAATAAGTGGAAGTGCCGGTGCTGAGGGGGACGATCCCTGTAATGGATGTTTCGGGGCGGCAGAGAATGCCTGCCAGAAGTGTGAAAAGAAGAAAGTGAATACGAATGTTACAGGGCGTTCTGCAGATGATCTGCGTGAACGCTTAAATTTTATCAAAAAATATATCTGAGGAGGATACGGATTATGACGATTCAGGAATTAATGGAGAAGAGAGCTAAGGTTTGGGAAGCTGCAAAGAATTTTGTGGATACCCATGAGAATGAAAATGGTGTTCTGTCTGCGGAGGACAGTGCAACCTATGAGAGAATGGAAGCGGAGATTGAGGATCTGACAAAGGCGATTGACCGCCACCGCAAGGCTGAGGAAATGGAAAAGAACCTGAACCAGCCTGTAAACCAGCCGCTGACCGGGAAGCCTTATGCAGGCGGCCAGGGTGAGCCAAAGACAGGACGTGCTTCTGATGAATACCGCAGGGCAATGCTGAATGCACTGAGAAGCAACTTCCGACAGGTTTCCAATACCCTTCAGGAGGGCGTGGATGCCGATGGCGGTTATCTGGTGCCGGAGGAGTATGACAGAAGACTGGTTGATGTTCTGAATGAAGAGAATATCATGCGCCGTCTTGCCACAAGGATCGTGACTTCCGGGGAACACAAGATCAATATTGCGGCCACCAAGCCGGCGGCAAGCTGGATTGAGGAAGGCGGGGCGCTGACTTTCGGGGACGCGACTTTTGACCAGAAGATCCTGGATGCACATAAGCTTCATGTAGCAATCAAGGTAACGGAGGAACTGCTTTATGACAATGCCTTTAATCTGGAAAATTACATCATTGTCCAGTTTGGAAAGGCACTTGCCAATGCGGAAGAGGATGCTTTCCTGAACGGAAACGGAACAGGGAAACCGACAGGTATTTTTGACGGAACAGGCGGCGGTCATCTGCTGAATACACTGGCTGCGGCTTTGAAATCAGATGACATGCTGGATCTGGTGTATGGCCTGAAACGTCCGTACCGTAAAAATGCATCCTTTATCATGAATGATGTAACACTGCCTTCCCTTAGAAAACTGAAGGACAATAACGGTGCTTATATCTGGCAGCCGGCTTACCAGGCAGGGGAACCGGACAGGATTCTGGGATATAAGGTGGAGACTTCTGCCTATGCACCGAAGGACGGCATCGCTTTTGGGGATTACAGCTATTACAACATTGGGGACCGTGGGAACAGATCCTTTAAGCAGCTGAATGAACTGTTTGCAGGAAATGGAATGATCGGTTTTGTTGCAAAGGAACGTGTGGACGGAAAACTGGTTCTTCCGGAAGCCGTGCAGATTATGAAACTGAAAGCTGACTAATGTGCAGGGATGGCATAGGCTGTCCCCTGCTTTGACCGAAGCAGGGAAGGTTTCAGGTTTGAAAAACAACAAGCGGTGGTGGAATATTCGCCGGTTTGAAAATCAGATCAGTTAAGCGGCGAGCATGAAGAATGATAAGCGGAATGGACACAGGAAAATCTGCGGGAGGTGACGGGATGTCCTGGGTGGTTCATGAGGATATGAGGATTGAGATGACAAAGGGGGATACGCCTTCTTTTGCGTTCCAGGCATTTCTGCCGGACGGCTCAGAGTATGAGTTTGAGGAAGGTGATTCCGTGGTCTTTGCAGCGAAGCGGAACAAGGCAGATCCGGAGCCTGCGGTACGGATCGAGGCAGATGTGAAGGAAAAAGTGATCAGATTCTCAGAGGAAGATACAAAGCATCTGGAACTGGGAAAATATATCTGGGAGCTGTCCTTAAACAAGAGCAGCGGCTACAGGTGTACATTTATTGCAAATAAGGTTTTGAAACTGACGGTGGAGGTGGCGTGATGGAGCAGCTGACAGGGACCATGAGCAGTGTTCCTAATTCAAATAATTATGAAAATATGAGCCATAAGCCGCAGATCAATGGTGTGGAGCTGACCGGAAATAAAACTTCGGAAGAGCTGGGGCTTGGCGGCGGTGAGGTGACCAGGAAGGAACTGGAAGATGCCTTGAAAAATAAGATGGATAAGGAAACTGGGAAAGGACTTTCCAGTAATGATTTTGGGAACAGTGAAAAATCCAAACTGGAGGGGATTGAGGAAGGCGCACAGAAAAATGTGCCGGTACCGTCAAAGGTAAGTGAACTGGAAAATGACAGTAAATTCCAGACTGAAGAACAGGTACAGGAGATAAGGAAGACGGTGGAGGAACTTGGAAGGCGGATGGATGGACTGACGGATGGAAATGAGGTGGCGTACTGATGGCAAATGTGCTTGTAAATGAGAAAACACTGAAAGCTATTGCAGATGCGGTGCGTGCCCGGGGCGGTACTTCTGCCCTGATGAAACCGGGGGAGATCCCGGATGCTGTAAGCAGGATCCCGTCAGGCGGAAGTGGTGCGGATATGTCCCTTCCGGTCCGCTTCTTTGATTATGAGGGAACCCTGCTGTACAGTTTTTCGTTGGAAGAGCTTGCCAGTATGGAACATCTGCCGGAGCTTCCGTTTCATGAAGGACTGGTCTGTACGGGCTGGAACTGGTCGCTGGAGGATCTGAAAAAGACAAACAGGGAGATGAATGTGGCTGCCCAGTATGTCACGGATGACGGGACAACGAAAATCTATGTAAGTCTGGATAAGGATATGCTAGAGCCGCAGGTTTCTTTTGGACAGAGTGAGGATCATGGCGTAAAGGTGGACTGGGGAGACGGAAGTGAACCGGAGACTGCAGAAGGATGGAATTACATGAAGATCACGCTGACACACAGGTACAGTGAACCGGGAGAGTATGTGATACGTTTCCTGCCCCAGGGGGAAAACCAGGTCTGTTTTTTTGGAAATTATAATGCCGGTTCATATACTTTTACATCAGGGAAAAGCAGTGTGCGGGAAAATATGAAATACCTGTCAGCTGTGCGGAAAATAGAAGTGGGAAGCCAGGTCAGGGAACTGGGCGATTATTGTTTCTGCAGCTTTTTCAGGATGGAAAGCATTACGATGGGAAATGCCGTCGAATGGGGAAATGGTGTTGTAAAAGAATGCTGCAGTCTGAAATTTCTCGGGCTTCCAGAGGGAAAAGAGATGCTGCCCGGCTATTTTTGTGATGGCTGCGTACAGCTGGAACATATATCTGTTCCGAATACAATCGTCCGGCTTTGGGATTATGTTTTTGATAAATGCACTACCTTACAGGAAGTAACTCTCCCGGATGGTGTAACAGATATCGGAAGGCATGTGTTCGAGTCCTGCTGCTGTATAACAGAAATGATTCCTCCGAAAGGACTCAGGAAGATCGGGAACGGGGCTTTTCAGGGATGCCGGATGCTGGAGAAAGTAGTTCTTCCGGATGGAATTGCTGAGATTGTGGATTCCTTGTTTTCAGGCTGTTATACATTAACAGAGATTGTAATTCCAAAAAGTGTGACGACGGTTTCCAGATATTGTTTCGAGAACTGCCAGTGCATGAAAAGATATTATTTTCTTCCGGATTCGCCGCCGGAGCTTACAACGACAGGTACTTTTCTTGGGCTTCCAAAGGACTGTAAGTTCTATGTCCCGAAGGGAAGGCTGGATGTTTACCAGACTGCGGAAAGCTGGAGCAGCTATGCTTCTTATATGGTGGAAATGGAAGGTGATATTCCGTGATCGTGACAGTAAAGGAAATGAAGAATTACCTGCGGGTGGATTTTGACGATGATGATGTGCTGCTTTCTGATCTGATCGAGCAGGGGCAGCAGATCTGTATGGACGTGGCAAGGATCACGGATGAGGATGAGTTTGAAGACCTGCAGGGGACGAAGATTGCCGTGCAGTATGCGGCTGCCTATCTGTATGAACACAGGGAGGAGGCGGATCATCATCAGCTGGTGATGAATCTGAGGAGCCTGCTGTTTGGAGTGAGGAAACCGGGATTCTGAGGTGGTTGTTTTGAATGTTGGATTGATGAATGAAAAGGTGATTTTTCAGAAATGTTCTGTTGTGAAGGACGGGATCGGGAATCACAGGAATGAGTGGACAGGGGATTACTGCTGTTTTGCGACAATAGGCGGTGAGGGGCTTGCCAGTTCCAGAGAAGCAGAAACTGCAGGGACTGTGGTGGAAGATGTGGGAATGACTGTGACGGTGCGGTACTGTAAAAAGACTGCAGGCATGCGGTCTGTTACCCACAGGATCCTGTTTCGTGATCAGGTGTATGACATTGTGAGTGTGGATCATCTGAATTATAAGAAGAAGTGTCTGAAATTCACATGCAGGAAGGTCCGGAGGTGAGAGCATGGCAGGGGACAGGTGTACAGTCAGCCAGATGGCAGATGTGATCATGGAAGGACTGGAAGAGTACGCACAGCTTGCAGCGGATGATATGAAAAAGGCAGTGAAGAAGGCTGGGTCACAGGCAAGGAAAGACATCCAGGAGAATGCCCCTGTGAAAACCGGTGCCTATGCAAAGAGCTGGGCGGCGAAGACCTCGAAGGAAACTGCCAATGCAATGGAGATCGTGGTGTATTCCAGAAACAGGTACCAGCTGGCACATCTGCTGGAGTTCGGTCATGCGCTGAGAAGAGGCGGCAGGACAAGGGCTTTTCCCCATATTGCGCCTGCCGAGGAAAGGGCTGCACAGACTCTGGAACGGGAAGTGGAGAAGGCACTGAGGTGATGGCGGGAGGTGAAAGCATATGACACTGGAAGAACTGGCAGGGATGCTGGAAGAAACTGGATTTCCTTTTGCCTATGACCATTTTGCGGAAGGGGAGAGCCCAGATCCGCCGTTTGTCTGTTATCTGCTTCCAGGAAGTGATAATTTTGCGGCAGACGGGCGGGTATACTTTCGGATCAGTGAAGTAAGAATAGAGCTTTACACGGACCGGAAGGATCCCGGGGCAGAAGCCCTGGTGGAAACGGTTCTGGATGATGCCGGGATTTTTTATAATAAGTCGGAGGCCTGGATCCAGAGCGAAAAGCTGTATGAGGTGCTGTACAGTATGGAACTGTAATGATTTGTTAAATGATGGAGGAATATTATGTCTGATAAGAATAACAAGGTGAAGTATAACCTGAAAAATGCGCATTACGCTTTACTGACGGTCGGGGAGGACGGGGCGGTGTCCTATGCAGCGCCGGTGCCGCTTCCGGGATCTGTATCACTGTCCCTGGATGCAAATGGGGAACCGGAGAATTTTTATGCGGATGGCATTGCGTACTATGTGATCAATAACAATATGGGCTATGACGGGGATCTGGAGCTTGCACTGATTCCGGAGAGCTTCCGGACGGATGTGCTGAGAGAGAAGTTGGATGCCAAGGGCGTTCTGATTGAAAACTCGGATGCAGAACTGGCACTGTTTGCCCTGCTTTTTGAGTTTGACGGGGATGTGCGCCATATCCGCCATGTGATGTATAACTGTTCGGCTTCCCGTCCGAAGATCGAGGGCAAGACCAACGAGGAGAAGAAGGAAGTGCAGACGGAAACACTGACCATCAAAGCCACGCCATTGTCGGATGGAAAGGTGAAGGCGAAGACAGGGAATACTACGGATGCAACTGTTTATGCAGACTGGTACAAGGCGGTGTATCTGCCGGCCGCGGATCCGGCTTCTTTGCGGGCGGCGGATAGTGGAAAGTCTGTTGTGGATGCTGCAGGAAATGGAAAAGCACTGAGCTGAGGGGGATTCAGATATGAGTATGATGAAGAAGATTGAGATTGATGGGAAGGCGGTTGCTTTTAAGGCTTCTGCCGCCATTCCGCGTATTTACAGGATTAAGTTCCAGAGGGATATCTACAAGGATTTATCTGTGCTGGAAAAGAGTATCGGGGACGAGGATCCGGAAAAGTCCTCCCTGGATCTGTTTTCCCTTGAGATGTTTGAGAACATTGCGTATGTGATGGCGAAGCATGCGGATCCGTCGATTCCGGATAATCCGGAGGAATGGCTGGATGAGTTTAATACATTCAGTATTTATCAGGTTCTGCCGAAGCTGATCGAGCTGTGGGGAATGAACATCAGGACGGATGTGGAGGCTAAAAAAAACTTCATGCAACAGACCGTGAAATGACAACTCCTTTGTTTCTTCTCCGGTGTGTGCAGCTGGGGATTTCCATCCGGGATCTGGATCTGCTGACTATCGGGATGGTGAACGATATGTTTGTGGAGAGCAGGAACGATGAGTATAAGGGATGGAGACAGGTTGCCACACAGGAGGATTTCGACAGGTTCTGATTATCAGTTTGCCGGTGACAGCTGGTGGAGAGAAGTGTATAATAGTTTTACTAAGCAGAGGTGAAAATATTATGTACAGAAAAGGTAAATCTTATAGAAAGTCTTCTTTGATAAAGTCCAGACGTAGGCAGCAGAGCCAGTTTGGACCTCGAATGTATACGCCACGGGAAAAATTGCAAAACCGAATATGGGAGTTTACGATTGGAGATGCGGATGACCATCCATCAATACCACATGCTCATGCAAGAGGAAGTGGAGAAAGGCTGAATGCGTGGACTGGCGAAATATATCAAGCGGGGAATGATCGTGTCAAAATCATAGGAAAATTGAAAAAGAAGGAATTGAGCAGACTTCATTCTGATCCTAGATTTATAGAATTTGCAAGGAACCAGATTGATTGGTATAGAAATACATATCCACATATTACGTTTGATGTACCAGATTGGTTTGAAACAAAATGTAGATTATCATGTTTGAGTATGAAAAGGGATGAAAATGAAATTACAGACTTCATTTTTGTAGGAAAAGCAATTTTTAAGTAAAATATGTTGATATTACGCAAAGCATTTGTCAGGATGGCAGGTGCTTTTTTTGTGCCCGGAGAGATCCGGGTATTTTTGTGCCTTTTTTTTATGGGATTTAGGGGGTGAGCCGTATGGCAGGGAACAGAATTAAGGGGATCACTGTCGAGATTGGCGGCGATACTACGAAATTGCAGACTGCCCTGAAAGGGGTTAATACGGAGATCAGGAATACGCAGAGCCAGCTGAAGGATGTGGAGAAGCTTCTGAAGCTGGATCCGGGGAATACGGAGCTGATCGCACAGAAGCACAGGCTGCTGGCACAGGCGGTTTCTGAGACCAGGGAGAAGCTGGAAACTTTGAAGACTGCACAGCAGCAGGCGGATGAGGCACTGCGGAACGGGACGATTTCCCAGGATCAGTATGATGCCCTGCAGAGGGAGATTGTTGAGACGGAGCAGAGACTGCGGAGTCTGGAAGAGCAGGCGAACCAGTCTGCGACTGCGCTGCAGAAGATCGGGGCAACCGGTGAGAAGCTGCAGACGGTTGGAAACAAGATTTCTTCCGTGGGACAGAAGCTGCTTCCGGTGACGGGAGTGGTGACAGGGCTTGGAACGGCGGCGGTGAAAACTGCCGCTGATTTTGACTCTGCGATGAGCAGGGTGGCAGCTGTGTCCGGGGCAACGGGTTCTGATTTTGACAGCCTCCGGGATAAGGCCAGGGAAATGGGAGCAAAAACGAAGTTTTCTGCGACTGAGGCGGCGGATGCCATGAACTACATGGCTATGGCCGGATGGAAGACGGAGGATATGCTGTCTGGTATTGAAGGCGTTATGTATCTGGCTGCGGCATCCGGGGAAGACCTGGCAACGACTTCTGATATTGTGACAGATGCGCTGACGGCTTTTGGGCTGACTGCAGCGGACTCGGGACGTTTTGCGGATGTGCTGGCGGCGGCTTCAAGTAATGCCAATACCAATGTGTCCATGATGGGCGAAACGTTCAAGTACTGTGCGCCGGTTGCGGGGGCACTGGGATTCTCGGTTGAGGACACGGCAGAAGCGATCGGTCTGATGGGGAATGCAGGTATCAAGGCTTCCCAGGCGGGTACTTCCATGCGTTCCATCATGACCAACCTGACCGGGGATGTGAAGCTGTCGGGTGCGGCGATCGGGGATGTGACCATTGCTACCACGAATGCAGACGGATCCATGAGGAGCCTGTCTGCGATCCTGGCTGACTGCAGGGTGGCTTTTGGCGGAATGACTGAGGCAGAGAAGGCGAACAATGCGGAGGCTCTGGTTGGAAAGAATGCCATGTCCGGATTCCTTGCACTGATGAATGCGGCTCCGGAGGATATTGAAAAGGTGTCCGGGGCAGTGAATAACTGCAAGGATGCTGCAAAGAACATGGCGGATACCATGCAGGATAATCTGGAAGGACAGCTGACTATTTTGAAGTCACAGCTTCAGGAGCTGGCGATCTCTTTCGGGGATCTGCTGATGCCTGCGGTGCGTAGTATTGTTTCCGGACTGCAGGGGATGGTGAATGTGCTGAATGCCATGCCGGACGGGGTGAAACGTGTGATCATGATCGTTGCACTTCTGGCTGCGGCTCTGGGTCCTGTGCTGATCATTATAGGCAAGACCCTTTCGGCCATTGGAACGATTATGACATGGGCACCGAAGCTTGCCGGTGCGATTAGTGCAGTGAAGGGTGCTTTTGCGGCGCTGAGTGCCACGATGATGGCAAATCCGATCGCCATTGTGATTGCTGCCATTGCAGCTTTAGTGGCGGCGTTTATTTATCTCTGGAATACGAATGAGGAGTTCCGGCAGTTCTGGATCAGGCTGTGGAATGAGATTAAGGAAGTCGCTGTTCAGGTATGGACGGCGGTTTCCCAGTTTCTGGTTTCTGCATGGAACGGGATCCGGAATACGGCGGTGGCTGTATGGAATGGCATCCGGGATTTCTTTTCCGGTCTGTGGGCTGGGATTAAGACGCTGTTCACAACGGTTGTCACTGCAATTTCTACTTTCCTTGTGGGAGCGTGGAATGGGATCCGGGCAACGGTTATGGCGGTGTGGAATGCAATTTCTGCATTTCTGGGTTCTGTCTGGAATGGGATTAAGTCTGTCATTACGAATGTGGTGAACGGGATCAGGACATTTTTGCAGAGTGCATGGAACGGTATCCGCACAGTCATTACTACGGTGATGAATGCGATCCGGACAGTGATCTCTACGGTCTGGAATGGAATTCGGACAATTATTTCTACCGTGCTGAATGGAATCAGGGGTACTGTCAATTCCGTGTGGAATGGAATCAGGAACACGATTTCTTCTGTGGTGAACGGGATTAAGAATACAGTTTCCGGTGCGTTTAATGCTATGTGGTCCGGGATCCGGAGTACGATTTCTGGTATTTATAATACGATCCGGGACGGACTGGGAAATGCAGTGAATTATATTACGAGTCTTGCGTCTGCCGGATGGCGTTGGGGCGCAGATATCATTAATGGTATTGTGAATGGTATCCGGAGCTGTATTGGTGCAGTTGCCAGTGCGGTGACGGATGTGGCAAATACGATCCGTTCCCATCTGCATTTCTCTGTGCCGGATGAAGGACCACTGACGGATTTTGAGAGCTGGATGCCGGACTTTATGAGCGGTCTGGCTGAGGGCATTGAGAAGAGCAGGGGCATGGTAAAGGCGGCTGTGAACAGTGTGGCTGCGGATATGGTGATTTCGCCGCAGATGGCTGTGGCAGACAGTGGTGTGATGACCGGTACGGGAACGTCCGGTGGTGCGGATCTGACAGCCGGTATTGTGGCGGCACTGAAGGATGTGCTGGGTGATCAGAAAGAACAGCAGGGGGATCTGGTGATTCCGGTTTATCTGGGAAACCAGCTGCTGGATGAGGTGATCGTGACGGCACAGCAGAGAATGAGTCTGAGGAGCGGAGGTAGATAGAATGGCTTTTTTTCAGTATCTTGTGTTTGACGGGGAGAACCTGCCGCTTCCGGATTCTTATGAGGTGGAGCTGGAGGATGTGGAAGCGGATTCCGGCGGTGAGACGGAGGCAGGGACGACACAGAGGGATGTGGTGCGGCATGGGGTTGTGAGCATTCCGGTGTCGTTTTCTGTTACGGCGAAGTGGCTGGCGAAACTGGCGACGTATGCGAAGAAAGACAAGATTGCGGTGCAGTATTTTGATACGGAGACGCTAGGGCTGAAAACGACGGAGATGTATGTGACAGGGTATAAGGCGAAGCTGAAAAAGGATACCAGTTATAAGGGGCTGTGGATGGTGAGTTTTATGTTGAAGGAGATGTAAAGATATGAGGTGACTGGGGAGCGTGAAGCTGTTATAATGAAGTCATGAAAACGAAATCAGGAGGATATTTTGATGGGGAAAAATGACAGATTTGAAAGAATTTATTCACAGGGAACTATGAATGTTATGGAAATATGGGTTGACAGGGAAACTGGGGTAAACTATGTGTTTCATGCGGCTGCGAATGCAGGAGGAATGACTCCGCTGCTTGATAGAGAGGGCAAACCGGTGGTTTCTCCGATTTTTAATAGATAACTTTGAATTTTGGGAAAAATATCAGAGAGGACAAACTATGGAGAAAGAAAAAAGAACTGTTGAAATTGAAGAAATCACTGGTAAAAAGGAATTTAGTGCTTGGATAAAAGAACATAAAACACAGATTCTTTTAACTGGAATTAGTGTAACGGCTATCTTAACAACTGCATTAGGTTTAAAGAATAAGGATGCAATAACAGATGTGTGGAATACACTGAAACAACAAATAGAAAAAGGATCTTTATACAGTTCAAAATGGTTTGATAAAGCTAGTCTTAAGGAACTTGAGACAGCAAGAAAATACGTTCAACAGGATTATAATAATCCAGATCTGGATTTGGATTATAGAAGTTATTGTTGGAATCTGTTGAATAAATTTGATAATGCCATCGGAAAAATAAAGTGGGCTGGTAAAGAATACGGGTATCCAGTTCATAGTAGTAATGGATGGCATTTGACAAGTGATGATTAAGACAATTCTGGCTTGCAGGTGAGGAAAATGAGATTAAAAAATATTTTGATTGTAGTGAAAGATATTGAAAAGTCAAGGCAATTTTATCATGATCTGTTTGGCCTTGAGGTGGTGCTTGATAATAACGGAAATATGATTCTGACGGAAGGACTTGTGCTTCAGGATGAAAAGATATGGAAAGATTTTCTGGAAAAGGAGATTATTCCACAGAATAATTCCTGTGAACTGTATTTTGAAGAACGTGATATAGAGGCATTTGTTGAAAGGTTGGAAGGACTGTGTCCGTCAGTAAACTATGTCAACAGGCTTATGACACACAGTTGGGGACAGAAGGTAGTCCGTTTTTATGATCCGGATGGAAATCTGATCGAGGTAGGGACGCCTGCGTAGAGTATGTTTATAGTTAAACAAAAGAAGTGGAGGCTAGAATATGGATGACCTGTTAAATAACCCTTGGATTAAGATAATTTACAAAATATCGATGGTAGAGGAGATGCAGGTTAGAAAATGGATTGAGGAATTGGAAAACGAATTAGCTGAGAAGAACCGTTTTTTTCCAGATGGGAAAGTTTTGAAATTAGTTGATAAATTAGTTGATGCTCCTCATAAAGTTTTAGAAAAAGGCACGAAAATATTTAGAGCGAGAACGATAGATAAATATCATGAGCAGCAGTATTTTAGTTCTTTAAGGAATGATATTAACAGAATCATTTCAGTACATATTCCTGATTTTGACATAAATAATGGAAATTATGCGCTGATGAATCTGGCAGAATATGTGCAGAAAAATAATATCAAAAATATTTTTGATACTGAAGAACAGAAAATAATAAATAAATATGGTGTAAAAGCATGGTGGGGATATAATGAGACGGAATCAGATGCTCCGCCACAGGGTATTGCCGGAGCTGGAAGAATTAATCCCAAAGGAATAAGTTATCTATATGCTGCAGACAATAAAAAAACTGCGGCATTAGAAGTACGCCCAGTGATTTCTCAATATGTTAGTATTGCTGAGATAGAGATAAAAAGTGATTTAAACTTGTTTGATTTTACAACACAGTATGATCTGGGATGTTCACAAAAAGAGTGGGATTGTTCAATTGTATTATCTGTTTTGTCGGAGTATTTTTCAAGTCCGAATTACAGTGGTGATACTGCATACTTGGCAACACAATATATTAGTGAATACATTAAACATATTAAGACGAGCAACGGAAAAAAATTGTTTGATGGATTATGCTTTAAAAGTTCTTTGGATAATGAAGGCTTAAATTATGTGTTATTTGATATAAGTGAAACTAAAAAATATAAAATTAATAATTCATCAATTTACCAGATGATGGACTTAACCGGAAAATTACAACAACAATTACCATTATCAAACGAAATGTAAAAAATAAGCATTGGTCATGGAAATGGCTGGTGCTTTTTTTCGTGCGGAAACGGAGGTGGCGGGATGTATCCTGTGTCGGATGCTTTTCTGAGGACAGTCAGGAGCAATACAAGAAAATATTTCTGGACGGGTACGATCGTTACTAGAGACGGAATGACGTATGAGTTCGGGGCAAAGGAGATCGTGAAGGGTTCCGGATATATTTCCAGGCAGTGCTGCGGAAACACGGAGATTGAACTGGGGACGGTGTATGCGGCGGAGATGGGGATCACGCTTCTGAGTGACATTGACAGGTATACGCTGGAGGATGCGCTGGTGACGCTGGTGTTTCATCTGGTGCTGGCTGATGGTTCGGTGGAAGATGTGCCGATGGGAGTTTTTGAGGTCAGTGAGGCGAACCGTCTGGCGAAGTGCCTGGAACTGAAAGCCTATGATTTTATGCTGAGGTTTGATAAGAGTTTCAATGGATTTGAGACTGTGGGGACTGCTTATGATTTTATTGCTTTGTGCTGTAAGAGGT
>OLPW01000458.1_pt1 | contig 49031 bp, 63 predicted proteins | sample 1672161 | NCBI WGS metagenome assembly OLPW01 (sample SAMEA3136654, study PRJEB25190) | human gut metagenome
AAAATAATCTCAAGCCACATTACAAAATCGCCCCTAAAGGGGCGTGGCTTCCTTATCAAATCTGTGAAATAATTAAAAAAGTGGTAATTAGAGAGGCGAGGAAAGGTTCCGTAGGGAACCTCCTCGCTTTTTGTGTCAATGGGGTTTGGAAAGCAGTAACTTTTGTATTTGAACAATTAAATATATTATAACTTAAATATTGCATAATAACTTAAAATGAGTTATAAAGCAGTATTTAAGTTATAAATAAAAGAGGTCAGCAAAATTTTCCAATGAAACCATATAATAATATAAATATATTAAAAAATAATATAGTTATATATTGACATATACTGAAAAAGGTTGTATAATTCAAAATGTTTAAATGAGATACGGATTTAAACAGTATGTTTGCGCAAACAAGGAACTGGAGTCGCACTTTATATTAGGGTGCAAAGGGATATTGTATTCACTGTTTAAAAATGTGAGTATGAGGAAGGAGGACATATGAGAATTAAAAAATTAGTTGCAGTAATATTGGAGAAACTAACGCTATAAGTTATTAGGTTATAGGAAAGGAATTGTCTAATGGGAAAGATATTTTTGTTTTCTATAAGAAGAATGATTAGGCAACGCTGTGCAGTATGGTTTTTTTTAATGATCGGAATGACACTGCTAAGCTTTTGCATAAGTGTTATATTAGGTTTTGTGAGCAGGAGTTATTTTAATGAAACACAATTTGGAGCGAATGCATCGTTAGCAGTATGGTATGGGGAAAATGGCAGCAATCAGGAGGATGTTCAGCAACTGTTAGAGTCTCCAATTTCAGAACAAGCAGAAAATATTCTATTCATATCAAAAGATAAAAATATGCGTTTGATTGGATGGAAAGGATTTGGAATTGACCAGTGGTTTCCACATTCAACGGGACGCTTTTTCTCAGAGGAAGAGGAAAAAGATGGTGAAATGGTTGCGTATATTCATCATGATAAATATGATGCTTTAAATAGGACAATGAAATATGAGGGTGAAAATTATCATATAGTAGGTGCTGGTTTTTTGGAAGCATGGAATATATACAGTCCTATTTCAAACGAGTCACCACAGACACTTTTTTCAATGGATAATATGGAATTAGAAATAGTTCTTTTTCCATACACAACGTATTTAATGCGAAAAAATCCAGAGCTTGTGCTGATACATTTTCCCAATTCAACATATTCAGAATTGAAAAGAAGAAAAGAACAATTAGAAGATATATGTCAAAATGCAATAGTAACAATGCCACGTAGTAATACCGATATTTTTCTACAAGAGCAGGTAATCAGCCGAGGAAAAATTGCCTTGATATTTATGGCAGTTATAGGAATTACGATGATACAGCTTATAACAGAATGGATTATTGGTAATTACAAACAGTATGTGATTTTTTATCAATGTGGAATTCACAGAACAAAAATCTTAATGTTGACTTTATTAGAATGGAATATAGAAGTGCTGATATGCAGTCAAGTAGCATTTTGCATACATAAATTTTTAATGCCGGTGCTAAAGATTTTTGGAGCAGATACACTTCCAATTTTCCTTTTAAGAATAGCATCAGTAGCAATGATTATAATAGCATCTTCAATTGTCGTAGGGCTGCAATTTATAAGATTGCCGTTTATGGGGAGAGAAATAGATGGGTAAAATAATATTGATTTGGCGTTTGTATGCGGCAAGAATATGGAAAGAAGTTTTTCTTATGATGCAGATTTTTTCGCTTATTATTTTTTTTGAAGCATCTTTTTATCCATTCAAAAAATGCATCCGCTTGTCACGTGACATGGAGGCGTGTTTTAAGTTTGATACAGATAGAATATTGCATTTTGACCCGTATGCAGGAATAGAGGAAACAGGAGAAGTTGAAAGACAATACCAGAATACGGCATTTGAAAATGTAGTCAAGAAATGTGAAAAATATGTTGAAAAAATTGGAATGATTTCAGAGTTGCGCGCAGATATTATACAAGATGCGGAAACCTCACAAATTGCAAATTTAATTGTTTATTCAAAAGATTTGTATGAAATAACGGATCTAAAACTGAAAGAAGGAACGTTTGTTGACAAAAACAAAAATGGAGATGAAATTGTTCCAGTAGTCGTTGCTGGTAAATTGGCAAAAGAACATAGGATTGGCGATCATGTTCTTATGGATGTAAGTTTAAATGGAGAGAAGGAATGTAAAATTGAAACTGTGATAACAGGAATTTTGAATGAAGAAAAGCCTATTATTACTATTCACTATGGTGGGACAACCAGACAGTTAGATACAATTGGATTTTATCCAGAAGATATGGATGGGTATTCATTTGTATTGACAGTGGAAAATGAAAAATTCAGTCAAATAAAATGGAATTATCCAATGCTGTTTAAGGTAAAAGAAAAATTATCAGTGAAAGAGACAATTGAAGAAATGACAAAAATTTTGTCAGAATATGGAACCGTTAATACGTATAAGACATTGCGACAACAGTCATGGTATTGGACATCAATGGAACATCAATGGGAAATTTTGCTTTGTATTTTATTTATACCTGTTTTAATGTTTGGCTTTGGGGGATATTTGTTTATTCATTTGATACAAACCAGAGAACGAATGGCAATATTTTATTTAATGGGAATATCAAGGAAAAAAATTTTTGCTCTTTATTCAGCAGCAACAGAGCTGGTTATAGCAATACCTGTTTTAGCAGCAATGTATACAACAAATCCCATCATTAAAAATATTTATAATATCAGTAATCAAGCGAAATTTTCAGTAGGTACTTTCTTGTTCTTTTTTGTTTTTTCAATGGTGGCATTTGCTGTAAATGCGAGTATGTTTATGAAGAAAAGTAGCAACGCAGTTATGTTGATTAGCAGGGAGGGAGTAGAGTGATACAGTTAAATCATGTATACAAAACTTTTTTTAAAGGAAAGGATACGGAAGTACATGCGTTGGACGATGTAACGATGAAAGTAAAAGATGGTGACTTTGTAACAATTACGGGACCATCTGGATCAGGAAAATCGACGTTGATGCGTGTGATAGAAGGGATGGAGTGTGCCGATCAGGGAAATTGTATTTTAAACGGAATAGATTTGGCAAAAAGTTCTGATAAAAAACGGGCTGAAATCAGAAATCAGAAAATGGGAATTGTCTTGCAAGACTTTGGATTATTTAACGATCAAACTGTTAAGCAAAATTTACAGTTACCATTTTTAATAGCAAAAAGAAGCATAAAAAGTGCAAATATACGCGCGCAGGAAATTTTGGAATATTTGCATATTGCAGAGTTAATGAATCGGAAAGTACAGACGTTAAGTGGAGGGCAAAAACAAAGAGTTGCAATTGCCAGAGGACTTATGATGGATGCTAACCTGATTTTAGCAGATGAACCGACAGGCGGTGCGTAGTTAGTAGAAACAAGATCATAAAAAAACAATATCCATTTCTCCGTCCTCGTGAACAGTGATTGACTGCACGAAGGACTTCCAGAAAGCATTCTTCTCCTGCGGAGAAAATGTTCTGTATATCTCCTCATAATCCTGTTCAAGCAGCTTCTTCAGATCAGCAAGATCACGAGAAGGAGCAACAACAATGGAATCCAGTTCTTTCAGTTTCTCCTGAAAAGCGGAATAATCCCTTTTATATGTATCACGATCAATCAAGTCATCCATGTACAGTTCATACAGTTTCTGCATCTTAGTTCGTATCTTCGCAGCTTCAGCAGCAGGATTCTTCCGAGCAGGGTTCGTTCCGGTCACTTCGTATTCTGCCACATACTCGGACAGAGCAGGGCGGATATGTTGGAGAAGATATTCTTCGACATAATCCTCACGATAACTGCGGTTCCGATCACAACTATGTGACTGATACCTCTGATTGCACCTATACGACGGATAGTGCTTTTCGGTTCCGTCAGAAAGAGTTCGGTGAGTTGTCTGGCCGACAAGATAATGATTGCAGGAAGAACAGATCAGAAGTCCAGTGAAGATATATGTTCGGTTAGAGTAACGCTGACGCACGTTCCGTTTTCCTAAAACCTGAATACGGTCGAATCGCTCTGGCTCGATTAGAGGCTCGCAAAAATCAGGGTCATCACGATACATCCCTTTATACAGAGAGTTGCGAAGATTCCGGGAAATAGTGTCATAACACAAATAGATTCCGTATTTTTCTTTCAGATAGAGCAATGTCCCCCTCTTGGAATTGGTCTGCTCAAAATGATCGAACATATCAAGAGCAAATTGCTTCCATTCCGGGTCAATGATAACGTGCTTCTCATCATCCAGTTTCAGACCACGAGGAAGGGAACCGGAAAGATAGGTTTTATTCTTCAGTTTGTACGCAAATACGTCTTTGATTCGATCGCTGTCACGATCGCACTCATCCTGTGCAACGGACAGACGGATGTTGATGTGCAGGCGGCCGTTCGTGGTGGTGGTGTCGTAGGACTCCGTGATCGCCTTCCACTGGACTCCGTTTGCTTCAAGTATCTCCTGAATTTTGTGATAGTCTCCGATATTCCTGAACCAACGGTCAAGTTTTGTAAAGAGAATCATGTCGAAGTTGTGAGCACGGACACCATCAAGAAGCCGGACAAATTCCTTCCGGCGAGTGAATTTCTTCCGGGCAGTCAGGGCCTCGTCGATGAAAGTGTCAACCAGCACCATGCGATTCACTTTGATGAACTCATCGAGGAGAGCGTCCTGCGCTTCCAGAGTGTCACCATGAAGGACCTGACCGTCATGAGAACAACGTATATATTTAACAACACGCAGGCCGAAGAGTTCCGGTTGCGGTCTGAAGTATGTACTATTCATAAAAACCTTCTTTCTGCCGTAAAAAAGCGTAAAAAAATAAAGCTATGCAGCAGCACAACTTCGTGGTAGAATAAAGGTTGCGAATCTGTATTCTATGAAGTTATGTACTGCATAGGAAACGATGGGGAAAGGCAGTTCTTGTCAGGGACTGTCTTTTTCTATGCTTAGATTTCTATATTGCATTTTTGAGCAAGAAAATACATATGCTTACAAGGGACTTTCCTTTTCTGGAAGTCCGGGCAGGAACATTTCGTCAGGGTGGTGTGATAGCGTCCACCTTCAGAACCTGCAAAGACCGCCTTCTTCGATTCAGGGTAAATGCGAACAGGAGTGAGTTCACCGTCCAGAGCACGACGTTTCCGTGCTTCGGCCGCCTCACCAGACACATCAGACCATCTTCGCCATATGGCAGCAGGAGGAGCAAAGGCAACATACACATCATGGAGCCATGCGACACAACATCCGCCGAGGGTGAATGTGTAAAGCAGGCCCATTCCAATCTCACCGGAAAGATACCGATGAATGCCGAGCCATCCTCCGAACAAAGTTATCCATTTATCATATTTTCTCATAGCAAACCCCACATAAATTTTTTCCTTGCCATCCTTCAAACCTCTTGGATGAATACATAATAGTTCACCACAAGGAGGAAATGATGGAAATACTAACATGGCAGGCAAGGACTGAAAAAAATGTAACACTGAAGCAGTTGGAAAAGATGACCGGAATCAGCAAAACGACACTGAATACGATTGAGAACGGTCTGACATCTCCGACGCTCCGGCAACTGGAAGCCATAGCGATTGCGCTTGACACGAAGATCAGTGCTCTCTATGACTCTGAATATAAATAAGTATATCACATGAGCTGCGATGATACGCAGATCACAGAACGATTTCCGTAATTACGGAAACGAGAGCCGAACCCATTCACGAAGCCTGAAAAAAATGGTAATATTTTCAAAAGGAGGCGATGAAAATGGATATTCGGCAGAAAATAATCGGACTGCTGAACAAGATAGACTCTGAAACTCTCCTGAAGAGAATATATGAGTTTATCAAGTACATATACATATATCAGTAGCCGACACGAAGAGAAGGGAATCCAGATGGGTTCCCTTTTGTATTCGGTTATCGCATAACTTTTTCAAGCCTGCAATACTCTCCGGCTGTAATATCCCGACATTCAAAAGAATCTTCGTATTCATTAAGAATAACCATAATTTCGGTGTTGTTCCTTATCCAAACAGTGAAGCCGGGTTTGGTTGCAGTTCCGGGTACATTTACAACTGGGAAAGCACGGCCATGTACCCGAAGTACAGGCGCACTTTCTTGTAATTCTTGTTGTAATTTCTCAAATGAAATATCATTCAATATTTTTACCTCCCTCTGAAACCTCTCTTTTCTGAATAAGGTCCTTCGCCCTTGCTTTTATGCCATCCCTCACATCTTTCGGAAGTCCGACATATAACTCGACGATGAATCGGTCGAGGTCATCCAGTTCGTACTGCAAGCAGAGCTCATCAAGAACAGTCTGCGGCAGATCGGAGAACATCTCTCCATCCTCATCCATTAACCAGTCATAATTCACGTTATATTCACGACAGATGGATTTCGCCATCTGGTCAGTGAGAGATCGTTCGTTTTTTTCTATTTTAGAAATGGCCGTCTTTCCAACACCTAATTTTTCGCCGAATTTTTCAAGCGTTAAGGAAAGAACGGTTCTGATCTCTTTTACACGCTCGCCTTGCGTCATTGCATTCACCTTCCTTTCTAAACAAAGAATACCACTGCATAAAAAGAAAGTCAATCAGAAAAGTTGGCAAAGGGGACAAAAAAGAGTTGACAATGTGAGCTTAGGGCACTATAATGTAGGCATAGGGCACAGATAAACACACATCATCATAAAGGAGGCAACAACAGTGACAACGATTCAGGTATACAGAAATCGAAGGAACTCAAACAAATACATAGAAGTGCATAACGATGGACACTATCACAATTCATTAAAACAGTATCTGTACTGGGAAAGAAACGTCATTACAGGCGAACCGCTCCCGGAACCAGTGAAGAACATCACCGGAGACAGACGGCTTCATCGTTGGAGAAAAGCGAACCTGAAGGAACTGCTCGAAGATTATGAGCCAGTAACAGCATAGAAGAAAGGAGGAAGACACATGGCAGTAGCACTTGAAACCGAAAGAAAGGAATTAGAGAACCAGACAAAGGACATCGAGGAAATGATCTCACTGCTGAAGCAACTGACCAGCGGCGAGAAGCGTGAGATTAAAGGAATCATGATCGGATTGCAGATGGCAAAGCAGGCAGGACTGACTGCATAGAACAGGCCCCGGCGGAAATGCCGGGGAGTACATATAAGGAGAATAGACATGGCATCACTGAAAGAGATCGCAAGAGAATACCGAGACGAGATCATGGACGGTATTGCATGGGTAGCAATTTGGAAGACTGGAAGAAGTTGGAACGCAAAAGCCTTCTGGCTGAACCTTGAAACCGAGAGAATTGAAGATGAAGAGATGGAAGAGGCCAGAGAGATCGTGGCAGCAGACCAAAAAGCAATCTTCATCAACGAATATTACACGGCACACATGGGAGAGGGAAAACTGGATGAGATCGTGGAGGGCATCCGCTTCATGTATGAAAATGAATACAATCTTCTGGCAAATAACACGGCATACGCAGAGGAAGAGCAGGAGGGTATCCGCTTCGAGGCATCCGAAAAGATGGAGGAGATCACAACGATCACAAAGGACCTGAACCAGAGGGACAAGAACTGGAAATGGTCAACAAAAGTGGAAGACAGACTGAACCTTCCATTCCCTGAAAGCGTGATTGAGATGCACTGGGGATATTTGGAGTATTTAGAAGAGCCGCAGGATTATTTCAAAGTCGTTTATGACCAAACAGAGCAGGTATTCGTCGTGAAAGACGATCAAGGAGAAGACATCACCGAAGAACTGGAAGACACAACGTCATTAAGAAACACGATGTACAGTGTGTTCTGGTATGCGTCAAGTAGATATTAAGGAGGAGCAGACATGACAACGAAAGAACAGGAAAGACAGGCAATCGAAAAGATCAGAAAGATCGTGGAAGGACTCGGAGAAAACAGTTACGTCGGATTCGCGATGGATGGGATTCTGGAACTGGCAGAGGATAACATTCGAGAAGACACTGCGTATAGCATGAAGGAACGTGCGGAGATTGCACAGAAGGATGCCAGAAAAGTAGAGAAAGAGAACAAAGACCTGAAAGCAGAGATTGAAGACCTGAAGAAGACCGTCGAGAAGAGAGGAGCAACCATTTCAGAACTGAACACGGAACTCTGCAATGCGAGAGCAGAGGCAAAGGCGAACGAGATTCCTGAAGAATTGATACAGGAGATGTATTGCATGGCATATGACAAGGAAGCAGAGTCGATCGGAAAGATGGAAAGGGCAGCAGATCAGATGACAGAAGCCACTATCGCCGGAGAAGATGCACATGGATTCGCAGAGGAGTACAAGAAGCAGAAAGAGAACCGGAACAGATACAGAAAAGTGATGGAGATGCTGGACCAGAGAGAAAGACGGAGGGCCGGAAGAGAATGAGAAAGAAATATTATCATGCGGCAACACCGGAGACGATGGAGAAGATCATTGCTGACGGAGTAGTGAAAAGAGGATGGGACGGTTGCGTGTACCTCTGCGAAAAGCCACAGGACGCAGCGAAGTTCGTGGCAATCAGAGGACACGATGAAGTGGCAGTGATAGAAGTGATTCTTCCAGCAAACAAGGTGAAGGAATCATTTGACCATTCAGTCCAGTTCTTCCAGTGCAAAGCATTTATGTATGAAGAAGACATCAAAGTCAGACCAAACGCAGAAGTTGTTGAATACAGTTTCAAGTGAACGAAAGGAGAAGAGGATGTTCATTTTATCACAGGACAAAACAAGGATTTTCAATATGCAAGGTCACATTGAGGGAATCGGATATGAGGAAGAGAACTTTAAGAAGGGGAAGAAAGAAGAGATCAGACACACGATTCAGGTGTTTGACGGATGCGCCGAAGAAATTGCCGAGTACGAATGCAAAGAAGATTGCCTGATCGTGCTGTATGCGATTTTCAAAGCGATAGAGCAGGGAGGTAAAACGGCAGAGCTTCCGGCACGGGATGAAATGAAAGAACAGAGAGAAGCATTGAAACAGTATCTGGAATCAGGAAAGAAACTGACAGAGTGGACAGCAGAACTCCTGAAAGAATTGCTTGATATGTAATAAAAGCCGAAACAGGGCATCCGCCCTGTCTGAACACGACGGCAACGTGTTCACTGATGATGGCAAGCCGAAAGACATTATCGGAGCATCGTGAAAACATGGCGGCGCGTACAGTCTGCCAGAACACTGTATGGATGGATAACAGGTTTTAGCACTTTTTAAGGCGAAAAGGCAGACACGGTGAGAACGCTTGCCAGAAAGAAGGTGGAGGAAGAAAAATGAAATTCATTGATTTTTTTGCCGGAGTCGGAGGGTTCCGCAGAGGCATGGAATTGGCAGGGCATGAATGCGTTGGATTTTGCGAGTTTGACAAGTTCGCGACTGCAAGCTACACCTCGATGCACCTGCTCACCCAGGAACAGAGAGAGTTCCTGGACAAAATGCCACTGAAACAACGGCAAAAAGAAATATTGAAGGAGGAATACAGAAATGGAGAATGGTATGCAAATGACATTAGAAGGGTGTATGCCGGAGACATTCCAAAAGCAGATTGCTGGTGCTTCGGATTCCCATGTCAGGACATCTCCGTTGCAGGAAAACAGCTTGGATTTCAAGGGAACCGTTCAAGCTTGTTTTTCAGAGTTATGTACCTTATCGGACAACTCGAAGAAGAAAATAGACCCACTTACCTTTTCATTGAGAACGTTAAGAATTTGCTTAGTGTTAATGGAGGATGGGATTTCGCCAGACTGCTCATTGAAATGGAGCAGGGGGGGGTATGATGCAGAATGGCAGGTGCTCAACTCCAAAGATTTCGGAGTGCCACAGAACAGAGAAAGGTGTTTCATTATCGGACATTTTAGAGGCAGAGGCTCCGCAGAAGTATTTCCTGTCGAAAGAGCAGACAGAGAAGATAGTATTCAAATAATAGGTCACAGGGACGGTTACAGAAGAAATACACAGGTATTCGCGCAAGATGGAATCACAGAAGCATTAAGCACCTGTCAAGGCGGAGGAAGGGAACACCATGTTGCCTTGCCATGCTTCATTGACTTGTGTCGTGAAGGTTCGAAGATGACGGAGCAGACACGATGCCTGAAGGCAAGATATTACAAAGGAGCATCGAACCATGCAGGGCAAGATAGCGGAATCGCTATTCCAGTATTAACACCAGACAGGGCAGAGAAACGTCAGAACGGAAGAAGGTTCAAAGAAGATGGAGAACCAATGTTCACACTGACAGGACAGGACCGGCATGGAATCGCGATTGAAGTCAAAGAAGCAACGAAACAAGGTTATGCAGAATGCAGAGTGGGAATTGACAGCGTGAACTTCTCAATGCCAAACAGCAAGACAAGAAGAGGAAGAGTCGGACAAGAAATCGCGAACACACTCGACACGAGTTGCAATCAGGGAATCTTCGTTCAGGTATCGGAAGAACTGGTTGTATATGCGGTCTGGTATGAAAAATATCAATGCTACATAGCAATCAGGAAACTGACACCGAAGGAATGTTTCAGACTGCAAGGATGGACGGATGACTATTTTGAGAAAGCAGAGTTCGTCAATTCAGACAGTCAGCTATACAAGCAGGCAGGAAACGGAGTGACAGTGACTGTCATCGAAGCGATGGCAAGAAAACTCGGACAGCACAGAAAGGAGGAACAAAGGTGAACGACGGACCAATAGTGAGAAGAATTTCATTCGACATTCACGGAGAGTTCATCACGCAGCTTGCGAGAGAATGGTTTTACACCGGAGAAAAGAGCCATGAGAAAGTCATTGAGATTCTGATGGACAGCATGACCGGAACAGATACACCAGAAGCGCAGATCAGGAGATATGCAGAGGACATTCTGCTCGGTCGCGCCGCTCTGAAGGGGAGCACGGCAGCAGGTACATATCATCTTGAAACATATGAACCGGGAGAAGAAGAGCAGATGCCGCAGAGCATGAACATCTGGAAAGAAGTCGAAAGACGGAAGAAAGCAGAGAAGGACCTGCGGAGGATGATTGAACGGTGGGACGTAGCAATGGCCCACATATCGGAAAGTACACAGAGAGAAATCAGAAAGGAACTCGGAGAAGAGACTGCGGAGGATAGACAGCAGGATTCACTCGACAGTTTCATGAAACGAATGATGGATGAAGAAAATCACACCACAGAGGATTATGGATGGTTAGAGCCGGACGGAACTTTTCATGGAGTGGAATGGGGAGCACATCAGGAATGGGCGCAGAATTACATGAGCGAAAAATTCCCGGAGGAAGCAATGAACGGAGACATTGACTTGCAGACAAAATGCAATGTCGGCCTGATCGGAGCAGGAGACTGGCTCGTCGAAAGAGGGGGGGTTCTCTTACATAATCCGAGTCGAGGAATTGCTTTTCCGACAAAGAATCCGGTCAAAGAGTACACAAAGGCACAGAAAGAGTTCCTGTATGACTATTACATGGAAAGAGATTGCAAAAAGGAGGCGAACGCAATATGGCAAGAAGACGAGTGAGAAGCGATGAGGAAAGAAGAATCAGAGCGGACGAAAGACTGCGAGAAGAACTGTCGAGAGGATGCGAGTATTCTGGAACACAGGAGATCGTTCAGGAAACCTTCGAGGAGATGAGAGAACAGCTCGGAATGGAAGGAGACTGGGACGAAATAGGTGTGACAGACACAGACAACAGAGAATTTGTTCTTCAGGACGTGATTGAAGAGTTCTATGACCTGATGATCGAGAAAGTTCTGAACTATATCGGAGCAGAGTGATAAAACGATAAAGGAGGAATCAACATGGCAGTAAGAACACAGCCGGATGCACTGAAAGTATTTGCGGCAATCGCAATGATCGTCAACAGCAGGGAAGATTCAGCAAAAGTGAAATTGACAAGTGTAACCAGAAAGACAGATAGAGAAGAGAAAAGAAGTGCATGAAATGAAAAAGCCTTCGGAATTGCTTGCAGGCTTCCGAAGGCGATTCGTTGACGTTCAGGTCAACACACATCTCAGTATTATTGTACTGCGAACGGCCTGAAAAGTCAATCAAAACAAGCATCCCGAAGCGGTTCGGCGGTCTTGTAATGGATAGTAACACTTCAACGATAAAGAGGTGATTCAGGATGGAGCAGAGCAAGAGACGGAGAAAGAAAAACGTCTATGTAGAGTATGACTACGAAGAGGCATATCAGAAACAGATTGAGAATCTGGAAGAGGACATCATCAAGAGGATGATGGATGGAAAGAAGATCAAGTATGTGTATGCCACAAAGGAGATCAAAGCAGGTGAGCAATTGGAAGTCGAGATATATCCAGAGTTCACCAGGAAGAGAGCCGAAGAGATTCCAGAGGAGGGCAGAAGGAAGAAGGACAGACAGGCACAGAGGAACCTGAATGAGAAGAACAGCAGGAAGCAGTGTGAGAGAGTCATCAATGAGAATTTTGGTGACAGGGATATATGGGCCACGTTCACATATTCGGCAGAATACACACCTGCGAGCATGAAAGTGGCGAAGAGTCATATGCAGAACTATATCCGCCGCCTGAACTACCAGAGAAAGAAGAGAGGTCTTCCGAACGCTCGGTATGTGTATGTTACGGAGCAGGGAGACAAAGGCAGATGGCATCATCACATCGTACTCGACGGAGACATGGACATGGACACAGTGGAAAGCCTCTGGACATACGGAAAGAGGAATCAGGTTCGCCGCCTTCAGAAAGACGAAAACGGACTTGTAGGAATGGCGAAATATGTGTCAAAGCCGAAGGGCAAGGGGAAGGACTCCGAAGAAGGAAAGTATCAAAAAATCTGGACTCCATCGAAGAACCTGAAGAAACCGGATGAACACAAGAATCATTACAAGACAAAGCAGAGCCATGTGGACAAGATGGTCAACGGTACGCTTCCAGTGCAGGAGCATCTGAACAAGTGGTACGCATCAGAGGGTTATGAGTACACGGAATCAGAGATCAGGTACAACAAGTGGAACGGCCAGTATTACATATATGCTCGAATGAGAAAACAGCAGGAGGAGAAAGGAGGGAAGAAGAGTGAGAAGACGAAGAAGAGCAAGGCGAAGAAAGGCGGTCAGAATCGCAAGAGCACTCGCAAGAGGGATTAACTGGAAGAGAGTGGCAGCAGTCGTGCTCCTGACCGGAGTTGCGGTGAGCATCGCAAGGTGCGGAAGAGAGAAAGAGATCAATGCACAGGTGATGGCAGCGAAGGAAGAACAGACCAGACAGGAACTGCGGATGCAGCAGGAATATGGTTGCGATATCTATGGTCAGTATGAATATCCATACAACACGATGTCGCAGGATTGGAGCGGAGATCAGGTGGAAGGATTCTACTATCACGAAATAACTGAAGAGTGCAAGAAAGCAGGCGGTCAGTTCCCTGTCATCATGCAGGTGTACACATACATCATCTGCGAGCAGAACGATGTGGATTATGAGATGGTGTTCGCCCTGATCGAAAGGGAGAGCAAGTGCGTGTGGAACGCTGGCGGAGACGGCGGAGCACCTGTCGGACTCATGCAGATTGTAGAGAAATGGCAGCAGGAGCGCATGAAGGAACTGAACTGCACAGACCTGACGCAGCCGTTCCAGAACGTGAGAGTCGGGGTGGACATCCTGTCAGAACTTCAGGAGAAGCTGAAGGGAACCGTTCCGGCGGAGCAGTTGCCATATGACGTTCTGGCCGCGTATAACTACGGACTCCGGGGAGCACAGAAAAATCTATGGGCCTATGGGGTGCATGAGTACGAATACAACAGAGCCATTCTGGAAAGGGCGCAGGAACTGAAACAGGAGACGAAGGAAGCAAAGGAGGAAAAGCAGTGAAAGAAGGATATGTGTTGAAAGCGGATGCAGCGAAGTACCTGACACCAGAGCCGATCACATACGCAGCGATGAAGAGAAAGAGCGAAAAAGCCGCGCAGACCGCACTGGAAGATGCAAAGGCGAGCATTTTGAACGCAGCAGGAATCGGGAAGGTTGAGGCATACTGCATCAATGCCGTGCTCGCAGAACTGAAACGCAAGGGACTCACACCGGAGCAGGAAGAGTATAAACGCATCAGCAGAGAGACGGCCAGAATGGTCATCAGGGACCGGAAAGGAATCTGGACAAGATACTATACCGACAAGGAAGGGTTGAAAGACTGGCTTCTCTGGAAGCTAGGTCTGAAGAAAGAGACAGTATTTGACAGGATGAAACGAATGGGAGTGACTGGGGATGTTCTTCAGGACATGGAACTCCTGTCAGCAATGAGTCCGATCTGGATGAGAAAGAGATTGTGGCAGCAGCACAGAATGAAAGAGAGGCAAAACAGAGATGAATTTGAGATACGCAAAGCGAAGTGAGGACACGGAGCAGATCAACGTGGCATCGTGGGCGGCTTGGAACGAGAGACAGTACCCGGAACTGAAGTGGCTGCATCACATTCCGAACGGAGGCAGCAGAAACAAGGCAGAGGCGGTCAAACTGAAGCAGATGGGAGTGAAGGCAGGTGTCTCTGATCTCTGCCTGCCGTACCCGAAAGGAATTTACTGCGGACTGTACATCGAGATGAAGTTCGGAGACGGAAAGCACCAGAAGTCGCAGAAAGAGTTCCTGACTGACATGGCAGCAGTCGGACACTACGTCGCAACCTGTTACACATCAGAGGATGCGGTGGAGGTGCTGCGAGAGTATTGCGAGTTATTGTCTCCACAGTGGATGAAAGAACCGAACAACAGTGTCTGGAAAGAAGGCACAATCTCGCCACTGAAGAAAAAGTGAGGACAGGAGCATGGATGAATATGCAGCAGTAGTCAGAAAGTTCTATGAGGTGTACAGACCTATCGGGAGAAGATACAACTTGCGTGTTCACAGCAGATTCTCCATGAACAGGCCCGGATTCATCAAGATTTATCAGGGAGACGGTCCCGATCGGAAGCAGATCATCAAAGTCGAAGAGGACGATGACGTTGCTTGCTACAAGAGAGCGATTGATGAACTGGAAAGCTGGGCGAGAAGCCGGGAAGACGAAAACGCGAGATACAGAACAGCATGAGGCGAAGTGATTGCGCTTTTCCGTGCGGAAGATGCCTCTGCAACCATTGTGCAAACAACGTGGAAACGATAGACAACTGTACCGGAGAAGCAAAAGAACCTTGCTTCGTCTGCGATGAGTGCAGATGGTACGACGGAGACACAAGACACAAGGATATGTGGAGGCAGGAGTGCGGAGAGTATATCGTGACGAATGAACACGCAGAACGCTTGCGAAGAAAATTGAAATTGATAACAGGAGGACACACATCATGAAAATTATTGCAGTTATGACACAGAAGGGCGGAGTCGGAAAGACGATGACAGCATCATCGCTGGCATACATCCTCGGAGTGGAGCATGGAAAGAGAGTGCTCATCGCTGACGCAGATCAGCAGGGGAACATCTCAATGTTGTACGGCAGATTCGAGCCGCAGGGCATCGGAATGTCGGAGTTATTAGAAAAGCACCGGGCGATCGGTGGTACATATAGCACAGAGCAGTTGATTGACGAGACACCATACGAAAACATTAGTATCATTCCGGCGAACGGATTCCTGATGAGAACGAACATGACACTGCTCCTCTTGGAACAGGACAACCAGATTCTCCGTTTCAAGATGGCGATGGAGGAGATTCAGGACAGATACGATTATTGCATCGTGGACTGCGGACTCCTGATGGATATGACAGTGACGAATGTTCTGGTGGCAGCAGACCTCGTGATTCTTCCGGTGAAGGTCGGAGGGTTCGAGATCGAGGCGATTGTGAACATGGAGGAACAGTTGGAAGACCTGCGAGGATTCAATCCAGACATCAGGATGAAACTGCTCATGACGATGCGTCAGAAGAACATGACAAGTCTTCAGGTTGAGGAGTGGTTGAAAGCGTCATCCGGTCAGGATTGCTTCCAGACGGCAATCAGACGCTCGATCGTGGCAGAGAAGGCAACAATGGAGCGCGTACCTCTGCCGAAGTTCTCAAAGAGCGGAATCGTCGCAAAGGATTACAGAGAAGTGGCAGAAGAGTTGCTGAAAGACATGGAGGGATAAAGGATGATGGTCGAATCAAGAAACAGCAGAAAAGGAGGTAGACGGCATGGAAGGAACGGCAACGATTAGTCTGGACACGCTGGACGAGTTGAGAAAGAAGGCAGAAGAAGCAGAGACGGAGAAGAAACGGAGCGATTGGTTTGTAAAGAAACTGATGAACTGCTACGGATTCGATACAGAAGCATATGACAAAGCACTGAAGGAGATTGACAACAAAAGGGACCTGACAGACAAGCAGTGCTCAAAGCTGGTCAGAGAAGCAATGGTGAAGCACCTGAAGATCGTGATTGACCCGGAGGAACTGAAAGAACTGATTCAGGAATACATCGACGAGGAAGCATCGGACGAGCATCTGGACATTGCGAAAGCAAGCCAGAAGGAACTGAAGCAGATTCGGGTGGTGCTGAAAGAGTAGTTATCCCGGCAGGAAATGTGGATATTGTGGATAAGTCATCAGATACAGAGACGAAGGAGGATAAGTGATGGCAGCAGGATGGAGCGTCATGGACGCAATCAACCGGAACAGCAAAGCGGCAGCAGAAGACAGACCGAAGGCGCGGTTCAGAACCAGAGACATCAGCGTGAAGAAGATGTACAGCAACGACATGAATTTCTATTCAAGGCAGGATATTGAGGAGTTGTCGAACCTCATTCTCGCCGTGGGACTGATTGAGAATATGGCAGTTACATATGACCCTTGCGAGAAAGGAGAGTACAGAATCATCTCTGGTGAAATGAGATGGAGGGCATTGAACCTTCTGCTCGAAAAAGGGTATTCAGAGTTCGAGGTGGCAACGTGTCAGATTCTGACACCTGCCGAAGAACACGAAGAGATGGTGCAGATCATCGTTGCGAACTCATACAGAACGAAGAGTATCAAAGATCAGCTTGAAGAAGCACAGAAATTGAAAGAGTCCTTGCAGTACATGAAAGAGCATGGACTGACACTTCAGGGAATGAAACTGGACGGAAAGAAGATCAGAGACGTTGTGGCAAACATCATGAAACTGTCAGGAACGAAGGTGGCGCAGATTGATGGAATCAACAGTAATTTGTTGCCGGAGTTCGTGGAGCAGTTGAAAGAAGGCAAGTTGACGTTCTCTGCTGCATATGAACTCTCTGGAATGCCGAAAGAAGATCAGGAGGAGATGCTGAAGGCACACGAGGAGGGTGAGGCTCCGACATGGAAAGAGGTCAGAGAAGCGAAGCGGACAGAACCGGAAGAGATGTCAGAGCCTGACACGTTGCCGGGACAGATGGAATATCCGAAGGACTATGAGGAACCGGAGGACGAAGAAGAGTCCGATCAGGAAGAAGAACAGGAGCATGAGGAAGAGTGGGAGCAGGCGCATCCAGAGAGCATCACATCATTGTGCTACTCATGCAAGAGATACGCAGATTGTAACGTGAAGACAGGAACCTGCGAGAACTGCGATCAGTATGTCAACAAGGCAGAGGCGGAGAAAACAGACGAGCAGAGGTACGATGAGGAGCAGGCAGCTATCGACAGAGAAACAGCAAGAAAGCTGCGCGAGCAGGAGCAGGAAGAGAAGATGAACAATCTCCCATCTGATAACAGGGAGGAAAAGGAGTACATCAGACTCTCCACAGACACCTTCGAGGATGTGATCGCTGGAAGAAGACCATACCTGATTCTGAAAAATGACAAGATCAGAACCGGAATGATCGTGAGCGCGCTTGAATTTATGCAGGGCAGAGCAACCGGAAGAGAACTGGCACTGGAAATCGTCTGCATGGACGATGCAGGAACATCATCAGCACTGGAAGACGGATATTGTGTCGTAGGCATCCGGCAGCAGGAGATTCTGAAAGAGGCAGGAGCAGATGCACATGGAGAGGCGAGTGGTCAGGGTTCGTGAATGGTTCGAGCGGTTGGAGAGATTTGAGAATTATCGCATGGCAGCCATTACCGGAACCATACAGAGAGGAGCAGGAAGACAATGGCGAAGAAAATGAGTGACGAAGAGATGTTGGAAGCGATGGAACAGGCAGTGAAGATGCACTTCATGGCATTTCAGCAATTTATGAAGCAGACAGGCGGAGACATCGGCTTGTCACTGCAACTGACAACCAGTTACACGGCGGCAATGCTTAAAGGTTCGCAAGAGCAGAACGAGAAGGAAGAGAAACTGTTAAAATTGTTGCTTCCGTCAGGGGAAAGCAATCTGACGAACTAAAGGGAGGAATTGACATGGCACTATTAAACGGATTCAAAGAAACAGAGACAGAGCAGCAGTACAGAAGAGGTGAAATCTATTACATCAACAACGCAAGCAAGGAACACATCGGAAGTGAGATGAAAAAGGACAGACCTGCGGTGATCGTCTCCTGCGATGCGAACAACAAGCACAGCGATGTGCTCGAAGTGGTTTTCCTGACATCAGCACCGAAGAAAGACCTTCCGACGCACGTTACGATCAGGAGCACCGGAAGAAAGTCAGAGGCATTATGCGAACAGCCGACTCCGGTGTCTGTGGAGAGAATCAACAACTTCGTCGGTAAGGCATCAGAGAAGGAAATGGAGCAGATTGACATTGCACTTCTGATCGGACTCGGCATCAAACTGGCAGGAGCCGAAAATCAATCGGGGGGGGCCTCACGGAAATCTGAACAGCAGATTCAGAGCAGCGTGAAGGACAGAAGCAAGGAAGAATCGGAGAAAATGGCCGAAGAGAACCAGATGCTTCGAGAAGAACTGAAAAAGCAGCAGGAGAGCACAATCCGATCAGAGGCGGAGTGCTCTGCATATAAAGCAATGCACGAACAACTGCTGAAAAAGCTAATGGAGAGGAGGGAATGAGATGCACAAGCTGGCACTACTGATGGAGGACATCGCAAGAGCAAGCGTGTCGGCAGTGGTTGGCCTGTTCATGTTAGGAGTTGCAATCGTGATCGGAATCATCGTTCTGGTCACGATTATGACCGTGTTGAAAATGGCAATCAATGACATCAGCGAGTTTTTCAAGAAAATAGCAAGGAGAAGATGATGAACAAAGCAATTTTGATGGGCCGCCTGACAAGGGACCCAGAAATCCGGTATTCAAATGGACCGGAGCAGACAGCGGTGGGAAGATTTACGCTCGCCGTGGACAGAAGAGGACAGAGACAGGGGAATCAACAGAACGCAGACTTCATTCCGTGCGTTGCCTTCGGGAAGAAGGCGGAGTTTGTGGAGAAATACACGCACAAGGGAACAAAGGTGATCGTCGAGGGAGAAATCCGAACAGGAAGCTACACGAACCGGGAAGGAAGAAAGGTGTACACCACAGAAATCTATGTCAGTGACATTGAGTTCGCCGAGAGCAAAGCGGCAGCAGAGCAGAACCAGAACCGGAACGACGATCAGTACGGAATGACAGGTGATGACGGATTCATGAACATTCCAGACGGCGAAGAGTTATCGCCTTTCAACTAAAGGGCGAGAAAGAAGGTGAAGAGATGAGATTGAGAGACGCAGCAAAGTGGATTAAAGAGAAAATCACAGGAAAGAAGACAGAGGAGACTCCTGTTCTGACACCGATGATCGCAACAGAGGAAGACATCGAAAAAGCGAAGGAAATGGACAGAGAAATCGAGGAGATGGAAAAGAAATCGGCACTCATGGCCCCGATCGTCACCTCACAGGCAGAAATGGAGCGTCTGCAAAGATTCGAGGCAGATTCAAAGCAGATCGCAGAGATGGCAGGGAAGCCACATGAAGAAGTAGCCGAAGCAATCCTGAAGGTCACAACGGAGACACCTGCATCACTGGAAGATGCAACCCAACAGGTACACGAAAGAATGGAGTTGCAGGCAGAGGCCGCAGCGGAGACGAAAGAAGAGTCAGACACTCCACTCGTTCAGAGATGGGCGGAACTGAAAGGGATGACCGTTCAGGAACTGGAACAGGAAACCGGGTTGACGGCGGAGCAGATGGAGCAGAACATCATCGACGGCAGCAGGATTCTCATAACTGGACTTGTGAAAGCACAGAGCCTCACGAAAACGCTCATGACCAACAACGGCCGGAGGCGAAAAGGGATTCCGATGGTGAGACGGCAGCAGTTACTGCGAGCAGAACGAAACCAGAGGAGGAAAAGGAGTGAGAACAGGAAAGAATCATGAAGGATATTCAGACCCGACGGCGAGTTGTGCTGTCGGGCATCTGACACATGAGGAGAAACAGAGGGAGAAGAAACGGAAGGAGGAAAAGAAGCGTGATAAAAGCAGTGTGCTGGGGAGTGCTCATTCTGATTCTTCTGGCAGTCGCAGCACTGGCACTGTACATCGTCGGGATGACCCTGTACTTCAATTACCAGCTAAAGGACGGCAGGACAAGAAGAGAGTACACAGAAGAGCAGAAAAGGGCAGACGAAGAACAGATTCAGGCAATCAGGGAAATGCAGGCAAGGAGAGAAGAAAAGCGTCAGAAGAGGCGGCAAAGAAAGAGTAAAGCAAACAGGAGGTAACAGAGATGGATGCAACGAACAACGAGAAGGCGGATGTCCTGAAATGGATGCTCGGCCAGATTTACCGGGCAGAGAAGAGAAAGAAGCAGCTTGACGAGAGGCTAGTCAGGATTGCGGAAGAGAGGGACGCTCCGATCGGTGGTGTCGGATATAGACCACTGCCGCGATCGTCTTCAGGAGAAGGGAATGGAGCAGCAAGCATCATCCTGAAGATGTCAGACATCGAGGAGAGAATCTACACACAGAAGGAAGAAGTGGAGAAAGCAATCGTCCGCGTGATGGACATTCTGGATTATCTGCCGCAGGATAGTCTGGAAAGAGAAATCTGCGAATTGCGACACATCGACATGAAGCCGTGGAAGGATATTCAGGAGAGCATCCCGATGTCACGGAGCCAGTGCAACAAGAGATATAACAAAGCGATTGAGATGTTGCTGAATAAGGGACGCATTGAGCGAATGATCGAGGAGAACGAGGAAGCATACACTGACTGGAAGCTGGACAAGGAATGGAAGATGCTGAAGAAATCCCCTGAAAAACAAAGTGGGGGTATAGAGTCGGGAAACAAATCTGGAAAATATTTTCAGGAAAATCAGAAAGTAAAAGCGGTTAGCAATGCGGACAGAATTGATCGCAGAAAGAAGAAGGGAATGAAGACACAGAGGACATGATGAACGCACGGCAGCAGGAGCCGCCATCATCGCATCTGCATGGAGCAGGTCACAACACATCCATCTCACGGAAGCGGAGAACCACGAAAAACAAAGTGGGGTATTCGTTGCCGTTTTTATTTCTGGAAATATCAGATGGCCAGATCGGGAGCAGATCAGAGAGCCAGAGCAGATGCAGGTGTCAGACTCTGACACGCAGGAGATCAGAGCAGGAGCATCGGCAGCAGTACATACATAGCAGGGCAGACAAGAGGGGCCAGAGGAAGAGGACAGGCAGTGGAGCGCACGGAGGCAGTGAGAGCCAGTACAGAAGGACAGGAGAGCAGAGACAGCAGAGGAGACGGAGGCGGCAGCAGGAGGCACGAGAGGGCGGCAAGGACACACAGGAGGAGCAGAGTGGACAGACACGACAGGGAGCAGAGGCAGGGCAGAGAGAAACACGAGACACAATGAGACATTCAAGTGTGCTATGATGGTAGCATGGACAAGCGGACGAGTGAGAGCGAAGCAACGTGACCGCGCCACATAGTACAAGAGCGAGAGCACAGGGAGACACTGACGAGGTGATCTCCCTGTTTTTGTGTCCTGCGACTGCTGCAACGATGGCGGCAGGGCGCAAGGTACTTCCGCAGGGGGGCCACGAATGCGGGGCGCGGAAGGTCCAGTATTTTTGCCTGTAAAGTCAAAAAAAATACGGCACTTCCTTCCTCTTTTGCCGCTGAAATGGAGGTGAAAATCAGAAAATGGATGTAAATCAGAAAGAACTCGCCGCCATTTTAGGCATCACAGACCGTCGTGTCCGGCAATTAAAGAACGAGTTCGGCTTGTTTTCAAAGGGTTTGTCGAGTGAAAAGAAACAAAAAAACTATGTTTTGGAAAAATGCGTCCCTGAATACATCAATTACAAGCTGGAAGCGGAAGTGCAGCAGGGTACAGGCTACAACAAAGAAAAGGAACAGGCCGAGCACGAGCAGATCAAGAAGAAAATCTCAATCCTGAAGCTGCGGAAGCTGAAAAGAGAGCTTCATGAGGCAGACGATGTGGAGGAGTTTCTGACAGATATGCTTGTGAATTTCAAGAACAGGCTTTTGTCCGTTCCGCAGAAGGTCGCACCTCTGATCGTGTCAGAGGATGATGTGAATGTCATTCTGGACATTCTGGAAAGAGAAATTTTTCAAACATTGGAGGAGTTGTCGGAATATGACCCATTGAAAATAGACAAAGATACCACATCACAGATACTGGAAGAGATGGACGAGGAAGAGGACGAGGACGAAAGCGAGTAAAGGGGTGAAAGAGTTTGTCATCGTCTGAACGACAGCGTTCCCGGCAACGGACGAGAAATTTATTTGTAAACACAATTAAAGCCACACTGAAGAAACCGGAAAAGCTGACCGTTTCACAGTGGGCGGAAAAATACAGAATACTGGATGAGTCCAGCAACTTCTCCGGCCAGTGGTCGAATGACATCACTCCGTATCTGGTCGGAATCATGGATGCGTTCAATGACCCATACATTCAGGAGATCAATTTCTGCAAGCCGACACAGGTCGGCGGAACAGAAGCGATGCTCAATATGCTCGGATGGATAATCATGGATAGTCCATCACCGACGATGATTGTATATCCGAGCGATGATCTGGCAAAGGACACATCAAATGACAGAATCAAGCCGTCTCTGACAAAGACACCAGAGATCAAGGAGAGATTCTATGAACACTCATCGAAGGAACTGAACCTGAAGTTCCGGGGGATGAAGATATACCTTCGAGGTTCCGGCTCTCCCGGAAAACTGGCATCAAAGTCAATCAAGTACCTGTTTTTCGATGAGATTGACAAGATGGACGGTGCATCGAAAAAAGAGGCATCGCCTTACAATCTGGCGAAGGAGAGAACCAGAACATTCACATACAGCAAGAAGATATACACTTGCTCAACACCGACGCTGAAGACGAACTATGTCTGGCAGATTCACGAAGATGCAGACGAGCAGAGGCATTATTTCATGCCGTGTCCGCACTGCGGAGAGTATATCACGTTCGCGTTCAAACAGATTCATTTTCCGAGCGGAGAAGGGATGACAAACGCAGAGAGGGCAAAAGAGGCCGTCTATGTGTGTCAGGAGTGCGGATGCGAGATCACCGATAAGGACAAAATCAAGATGCTTCGGCAGGGCGAGTGGAGAGATGTGAAAGGAACCTGCATCGGAAAGCCGAGAAAGGTGTCATACTGGCTCAATGCTCTGTATTCACGATTCCTGTCATGGGCGGAGATTGTGAAAGAGTTCCTTGACTCAAAGGATGACCCGGAGAAACTGCAAAACTTCGTCAATTCGTGGCTGGCAGAGCCGTGGGAGGACACGAAGCTGAAAACAACAGCAGACACAGTGGCCGAAAGGCAGACTGATCTGCCAGAACTTGCAGTGCCGGGATGGGCGAGGATGCTGACTGGTGGTGTCGATGTGCAGGAAACGTGCTTGTATTGGACTATAAGAGCATGGGGAGATCACATCACATCGCAAAATATCGCGCATGGACAGGCAATGTCTTTTGCAGACATTGAAAGAGTGATGAATCTGGCATATGAGCGAGAAGACGGTCAGAAACTGGTCGTGTGCTTGTGCCTGATTGACTCTGGATATGATTCGGACGGAACATATGACTTCTGTGCGAACAACTCAGACTGGGCCTTGCCAGTCAAAGGCTCGAACAATCCCATGATGTCGCATTTCAAGATGTCGAAAATCAATAAACCGACAAGCGCAGCACACGGAATGAATCTGGTGCTCGTTGATGGTGACAAGTACAAGGACATGATCGCGGCCAGAATGAAAAAACCAAACGGTCGAGGCTCATGGATGGTATATGAGGGATGCGATACTGAATACGCAGAACAGGTGACTGCGGAGCATAAGATCAACACGAAGTCGGGCAAGAAAACGATTCAGAAATGGGTTCCGAAGCGTTCTCACATCGACAACCATTACCTCGACGCAGAAGTGTACGCGCTGGCAGCGGCAGACATCAGAGGAGTTCGTTCGATGCACTTGGACAGTGAGGAAGAACAAGAACAGCCGCAGCAGGAGGAAAAACAGTATGCTCCTGAAGAAGCGTGGATAAAAGCAAATGAAAACTGGGTATAGGAGGAAAGTCGATGGAAGAAATGGAACAAATGAACACCGAAGAGTTGCTAAAGCAAGTCAACACAGCAATCCGAACGGTCCTGATCGGAGGCCAGTCATACCAGATCGGAAGCCGAAAACTGACCAGAGCAGACCTGTCACTTCTGCGACAGATGCAGAAGGAACTTCAGGCAGAAGTGAACGCGCAGGAGGCATCTGGACTTCTGGATGATACATACGTTGCCTTCTTTGATGGGAGGTGAGAACGGTGAACTGGTTGGATGCAGCAATCTCATTCGTGTCTCCTGAATGGGGCGCACGAAGAGTGGCATGGAGAAACGAACTGCGGAACTATGATGCAGGAAACGACGCAAGGCTGAATGCCGGGTGGAGAGTTGCAAACTATTCGGCAGAGGCAACCGACAGAGGGAACCGAGAGTATGTGCGAGCACGAGCAAGGGACCTTGAACGGAACTCTGATGTGATGAACTCCGTGCTTGGAGCATACAAGAGAAACGTTGTCGGAACCGGATTTCAGCTTCGATCAATGACGAAGAAGAACGTGGTCAACAAGGAACTGGAACGATTGTGGAAAATCTGGTGCAAGGCCAGAAACTGTGATGTGACAGGACAGCAGAGCCTGAACCAGATTCTGCGAATGGCCGTCGTGAGAAAGAAAGTGGACGGAGGAATCCTGTTCGTGAAGAGATACACACGAGACGGAATCCTGCCGTTTTCACTTCAGATGCTCGAAGTAGATGAACTGGACTCAATGCACGTTATGCCGGAGAAAAACGGAAATCGTGTGGTCGGCGGCATTGAATACAATACCTACAATCGCCCGGTCGGGTATTGGATAAGGCAGTACCAGATCGACGGATATACAATCGGGAATCCGGTGTATCTGAAGGCATCGGATGTCATCTTCTACTACACGAAGAAACGTCCGAGTCAGATCAGAGAGATGTCAGACATGAGTCCGACAGTGACAAGGATTCGAGATGTCAATGAGTTCATCACAGCGGTATCAGTCAAAGAGAGAATTGCCGCCTGCCTGTCAGTGTTCATCAAGAAGGCTCTTCCGGTGTCTGGCATCGGAAGAAACGTCGGAGCATCGCAGGACAAGACGAATTATGACGGAAAGACCCTGACTCCGGGCATGATTAAAGAACTGAATGCAGGAGATGAGGTGCAGGTCGTAAACCCGACAGGACAGGCAGCAGATGCCACTTCATTCGTGAAGCTGCAACAGCGTCTCGTCGGAGCAGGACAGGGCATTTCATACGAGGCAACGAGCCGCGATATGTCCGAGACAAATTATTCATCTGCGCGTCAGGGAGCCATTGAGGATGAGTTGACGTTCGCAGAAGAGGAAGAACAGATTCTGGCCGTACTGGATGAGATATACGAAACCTTCGTGATCTCCTGCGTGTTGGCAGGAAAGGTGGATATTGCAGACTTTTGGGAAAGAAAAGAGGAGTATCTGCAACACGAATGGATTAAACAGCCGAAGAAATGGATTGACCCGGTGAAAGAGTCAAATGCAACAAAGACGGCGATGCAGACCGGGCAGAAGACGTTCAAACAGATTGCGGCAGAGAACGGTCGAGACTGGCAGACACAGATCGACGATATGGCGGAAGTTCTGAAATATGGACAGAAGAAAGGAATTGATTTAGGAGGTGTGGTTTTCGGTGGCAAAGTGCAGAAGAAAGAAGAAAATAGCACAGGCCAGAATGACAATGGCACAGATGGCGGAAGCGAAGAGAAGACCCCTGTCGAGGGAGGAACCGGAGCAGAAGCAGGAAAGAAATAAAGGCATCAGAGCACTCGTGGACTGCCAGATCAGAGCAGTCGAGGGTGAAGGGAACGAAAGAACATTCGTGCTCTCGTTCTCTTCGGAAGCACCATATACACGCTGGTTCGGACAGGAGATTCTGGACCACACAGGGGAATGTGCGGACCTGACAAGACTCAATTCAATCGGCGTTGTTCTCTATAACCACAAGAGAGACAAGGTTATCGGGAAAATCAACAAAGCATGGATTGAAGATCAGAGAGGTTATGCAGAGATCACGTTTGACTCTGACGCAGAATCCGAAGTCATCTATCAGAAAGTGAAGTCCGGGACTCTGAAAGGAGTGTCCGTCGGCTACATGGTAGAGGACTGGGAAGAAGTAGCACCGAACAAGGTGTCAATGGATGGACGTTTCACTGGTCCGTGCTCGATCGCGAAGCGGTGGATTCCGTATGAAATCAGCATCGTGAGCGTTCCGGCAGACCCTACGGTCGGAGTAGGCCGTTCGATGACGGCAGATGAGGCGGCAGCATGGAATGAAACCTATGCTCGGCAGTTACAGTATAACAAAAACATCGCAAGAGGAGGAAAAAGCAGATGACAAGAGAACAGATGCTGGCTCGGCAGAACGAAATCTTGCAGGCAGCGAGAGCGGAAAGCAGAGCAATGACAGCAGAAGAGAGAGCGGAGTTTGACACCTTGCAGCGTTCAATCGAAGCACTCGACAGAGCAGGAGCCACAGCAGGCGGCGAGGGAAGTTCCAGAGGCGCGGCAACAGGTGAGGGCGAAGGAAATGGAGACGAAGGCGGAGAAGGCAACGGAGACGGAGCAAGAAGCGCAGTCGAGAATGAAAGAGCCAGAATCAGACAGATCGAGGAGATGTGCCGCGATTTCGGAATGAATGAGCAGGTCAGAGGGTTCATCGACAACGGAACAACAGTGGAGCAGGTGAGAGCAGCAGTCATCGAGCACATGAGACAGGCATCCGCACCAGTTCACACCGGAGTAAGCGTCGGAGACAGCGCAGAGGACAAGTTCAGAAGAGCAGCAGTTGACTCTCTGCTCCTGAAGGCAGGTCTTCAGATCGAGAACCCGGCAGACGGAGCGAGACAGATGATCGGTATGCGTATGCGTGATCTTGCAATCGAGTGTCTTCAGATGGACGGAACAAGCGAGAGAGGACTGAACAGAAGAAACTCCGACGAACTGTATTCTCTCCTGTCCAGAGGGTTCTACAATCCAGAGGCAGCGTTCCCGGCAATCTTAGACCAGACGATCGAGAAAGCATACAGAGAGGGACACAAGAAGGTTGCAGTCACCTTCGACAGATTCACGAAGAAAGGAAGTCTCCCGGACTTCAAGACCCACGACAATTATTATGTTGCAGGCCCGGTCGGAGAGTTTCTGGAAGTGCCGGAGAATGGCGAGCTGAAGCATGATGTATTCACCGATGACAAGCTGCCGCAGAGAAAACTGAAGACATACGGAAGACAGTTCACCCTGTCCAGAAAAGCCTTCATCGACGACGACATTTCTCTGGTGACATCCCTTCCGGCTCGTTACGCAGCAGCAGCGAGAAAGACCATCAACAAGCAGGTATTCCAGATTCTTGTCAATAACCCGGCAATCTATGACGGAACTGCTCTGTTCGGCTCAAACCACAAGAACCTCCTGAAGACAGGAACAGGAGTGACACAGGCAGCAATGCAGACGATGATTATGGCACTGGCGAACCAGAAAGATCAGTTCGGAGAAGCAATCATCATCAATCCTGCACAGATCGTCGTTCCTTCTGGCATGAAGTTTGATATGTACACACTGTTCAACTCACCGACGATCAATACCACAGACAACACACAGGCAGTCAATCCACTGTATCAGTACAGAGATCAGATCGAGGTTGTGGAAGACCCGACAATCAATGCACTCTGCGGCGGCATGGGTAACGTGATGCCGTGGTGGTTATTCGGAGCAGCCGGAGACTGTGATGGAATCGAAGTTGATTACCTGAACGGTCAGGAAATCCCGAACATTCGTCGTATGGAAGCACCGGGTCAGCTTGGATTCGTGTGGGACATCTTCCTTGATTGGGGTATCTCCGTCATGGATTACAGAGGAATGGTGAAGAATCCGGGTGTCAAAGTAGAGACAAAACTGGAACTGGCATAAGAGAAGGGAGGCAAACGCAATGAGTAAAGCAGAATACTGGCAGCGCGGAGAGTCTATCGACTACAAGAACGCAGGCAGCAGTGCCATTGAAGCAAATTCCGTAATCGTTCTCGGAAAGAGAGTCGGTGTGGCAGGCATGACAATCCAGCCGGGAGAGACTGGAAGCCTTCATGTGAAGGGTGTGTTCCGATTCGAGAAAGATGACAGCGAGATCACAGCAGGGGCAGAGGTGTATGTCACTGCGGCAGGCAAGATGACAACAACTGCATCAGGAAATACTGCGGCCGGATTCGCAACAGAAGCGGCAAAGGCAGCAGAAACATCAGTGCTCGTCAATATCAACGCATGAGAGAACTGATTGCGCTTCGCCCTGTACTGTACCACGCACATCAGTATAGTACAGGCGAAAGCCTTCCGGTGAACGATCAGGAAATGACAGAATTGTGGCTCAAAGCAGGAACTGCAATGTGGAAGGAAGACGAGCCAGAACCACAGGCAGCGCAGGCAATTCCGGTGACAGCCGTTGCAGGTATGCCGGGAATGAGCGATGCAGGCACTGATGGACTGATCGGACGTATTCCAGAGACACCGGAAAGAAAAACCGCTCCTGCGAAGAAACCGACAAGAACCACAACGAGAAAGAAGAAAGCATGACCTTCAAAGACATCATAAAGAGGGATGTGCAGCAGACTTTTTTGAACGTGGATGAGTTCTCGGAGATACACACAGTCAACGGAAAGCCGATGGCAGTGCAGATCGACAACAACGAGCAGATTGAACGAGAGAAGAGATACAGTCAGCACATGGACGGAATATACGTCAAACAGGTGCTCATGTATGTATCTGCGGAAGATTATGGACCGCTCCCGAAGCAGGGAACAGCCGTGAGTCTGGACAAGAGATCATACAGAGTGGCCGATGCGATTGCTGAAGATGGAATCTATTCGATCACGTTGGAGGCGAACAGAGGATGATTACCTATGAGGTAAACAGGGCAGAACTGGAACTGGTTGAGAAGAAACTGGGAGACATGAAGAGCAAGGCCCCACAGGTATTCAAGAATGCCGTGAACAAGACTGCAAGGCAGGCAAGGAAACGAATCGCGCAAAGCGCAAAAGGAGCCTATACAGTTAAGCAGGTCGGATTCAATAGTCACATGAAGATCAAAAATGCGTCAACAGGAAACCTCACGGCATCGGTGGATGCGGATGGAAAGCCTCTGACACTCGTGCGATTTAAGAACCGGGCAGGCAGACCGAAAAAAGGCGGAGCGGCCGCGGCAGCAGACATCGTGAACGGCGGTCTGAAGCAACTGGTCAGTTCACAAGGCGGAAAAGCGTTCAAGCGCAACGGACTGGTGATGCAGAGGGAAGGCAAAGACAGGCTCCCGGTCAAGGTGTTTCATTCAAACTCTGTCCCGAAAATGGTTGAAAAAGTATATCAGGGCGAGAGAGGAATGGCAGGAGCACTTAAAGAGCCGATACAGTCAGACCTTCGCAAGAACCTCGAAGCAGAGATCAAGAAGATTGTGGGGTAAGCAATGACAGCAGCAGAACTTCAGAGGGACCTTGTGGAAGAAATGAAGAAACTTTTTCAGGGAATCACAACAGAGAATACGTCAGGGGAAACTGTGACAGGGTTGAATGTGTACGAACAGAACCTTCCAGTTGTGACAGATGACGAAGAAGATGAATCGCAGTTCTTTCCATATGCTCTCGTGAAATTAGAAACAGGAAAAACTGCGGACGATGATAGTCCGTGGGTGGTCGCAACAGAGATTCACTTCGGGATATGCGATCACTCAAAGAAGAATATCGGTCACAGACACATCATGAACATGATTCAGGATGTGGTGGACAGATTTGCAGCAGAGCCTCTTCTGAACAAGAAGTTCAGAGCGGAGCAGGACATCGAATGGGCCATTCAGGATGAAGACACATATCCGTTCTACTTCGGAGGAGTTGCGATCTCATTCAACGTGCCGAAGATAGGAAGGAGGGAACCGAAGCATTATGCCGAGGAAGACAGATACTGCTGAAGCAGTAAAAGAGACTGAAACACAGGCAGCAGCCGAAGAAGTGAAACAGGAAAATCTGATGTATGTGGGACCTACGATTCCGGGCATCGGAATCCAGAACAGAGTATACACAGAGATTCCTGAAGCAGCAAAAAAAGCCTGCAAAGACGTACCGGAAATGAGAAACCTGTTCATTCCGGTCATCAAATATCCGCTTGCAGAGAAGATGCTGCGTGAAAGAAAAGGATATATCTTCAGTGCGTTCAGAAAGGCACTGGAATATAAAACAGAAGGAGGAAAATAAACAATGAGCAAACATGGAGTTTTTGTGCAGGAAGAAGCAACTGCGCTGACCGCGCCGATCACTGGTTCCTGCTCAATTCCGGTCGTTGTGGGAACTGCTCCGGTCAATATGGTGCAGAACCCGGAAGAAGTAATCAACACACCGATTCTCGCAAACTCGGCAGCAGAGGCGATGGCCGCACTGGGATATGTGGATGACTTTGAAAACTATACCTTGTGTCAGATGATGTATGCGACAAATAACATCTATCAGGTGTCACCTGCGGTCTATATCAACGTACTTGACCCAACAAAGCACAAGAAAGCACTGACGGAAACAACTGCAACAGTGAGCCAGATGCAGGCGAAGATCAGCACGAAGGGAATCATCCCGAAAGGACTGGTTGTGAAAGCTGCATCAGCAACACTGACAGCAGGAACTGACTATACAACAGAGTTCGACACTGACGGAAGCCTGATCGTCAATCTGATTGAAGGAGGAAAGGGAGCATCCGCAACCTCTATCACAGTATCAGGAAATGTGCTTGACCCGTCCATGATTGCAAAGACGGACATCATTGGAGCGTATAACGCATCCACAGGAAAAGAAAGCGGTCTGGAAGTAGTAAGACAGGTATATCCAAAACTCGGAGTCGTTCCGGGATTGATTGTTGCTCCGGGATGGTCACAGATTCCAGAAGTCGGAATCGCAATGTCCGCAAAGGCGGCGAACATCAACGGAGTATTCAAGGCGGTTGCACTGGTCGATCTGGACACAACGAAGGCAACAAAATACACGGACTGCAAGAAGACAAAAGAGGACAGCGGATTCACTTCTGCGTTCTGTTATCCGACATGGCCGTGCGTAAAGGTTGGAGATTATGTGTTCGCAATGTCTGCCGTAGTTGCAGCACTGATCGCATACACCGATGCAAGCAATGACGATGTGCCGTCCCTGTCTCCGTCGAATGAAATGCTCGGAGTGACAGGAACCTGTCTGGCAGACGGAACAGAAGTGACTCTCGATCAGGATCAGGGAAGCACAGTGAACACCTATGGAGTAGCAACAGCGATCAACATGAATGGATGGAAGCTGTGGGGCAACTACACAGGTGCATTTCCTTCCAGTGGAGATGCAAAAGACATCTGGCTCGCAGTCAGAAGAATGTTTAACTGGCACGGCAACAATTTCATTCAGACCTATTTCGAGAAGGTTGATGACCCGATGAACCATGTGCTGATCGAAAGCATCATTGATTCAGAGAACATCAGATGCGCGGCATATGCACCGGATAAATGGGCCGGAGCAGAGATGCAGTACCTCGCAAGTGATAACCCGATCACGGACACATTGGCAGGAAAGATCACATTCAGACAGCGCATCGCACCATATACACCTGCGCAGGAGATTGACAACATCCTGTCCTATGACACGGATATGTTAAAGAACGCATTATCAGGAGGAGGTGAATAATCATGGGTATTGTTATTCCTGAAGTATTAAACCATTACAACGTGTACAACGACAAAGCGAAGAAGCTGATCGGAATTTCCGGTGAGATCGAACTGGGAGAACTGGAAGCACTGACAGACACACTCGAAGGAGCAGGAGTGCTCGGAGAGATTGAGGATGCAGTCACTGGACAGTTCGCATCAATCAAGATCAAGATTCCGTTCTCTGTACTCTATGAGGATATGTTCAGCATCATCGACACAACGAATCCGCCGCAGTTGACTCTCCGGGCATCTATGCAGTGCATGGACCCGACAACCGGAGCAACTGGCTATTATCCGGTCAAGATCGTTGTGAGAGGAAAGGCAACGAACACAAACCTTGGAAAAGCAACAAAGGGAAAGAAAATGGAACCAGAGGTTGAACTGGAAGTTATGTACATCAAAATTCAGATCAACAACAAGACCACACTGGAACTCGACAAGCTGAACTTCAAGTTCGTGCTGAATGGAAAGGATATGCTGGCAAAAATCAGAAGTCAGGTATAAAAGGAGGATAAAAGATCATGAGTGAAGTTAAAAACGAAGTAGTAGAGCAGGCAGCAGTACAGGCAGAGGAAAGCAAAATGAAGCTGTCAAAGGTGTATGATTTCGAGGGCGCGAAAGTGTCCGAGATTGATTTCTCCGGTCTGGAAAACCTGACCGCAAACGATATGATTAAGGCGAACAAGGTCCTGAACACTTCCGGCAACGTGACAGTGCTGCCGGAGACGAATCTGGAATACACACTCGTCATCGCAGCATCCGCAACGGATTACCCGATCGAGTTTTACAAGCAGCTTGCACCGAGAGATGCAATCAAAGTCAAAAACAGAGTCACAAGTTTTTTCTTCGGAGAGGAATAAGAATCGACGAACTGTCGGAACTCCGAAAGTTATGCCTTGTCTTGTCAATGAACCTGAAGACAGGTCTGGATTATTTTCTGGACCTGTCTTTTTTTGACCTTTTAGACTTGTGCGATGACATGAAGGAGGTGAGCCAGCGTAAGTCATGAGTGAATATAAGGTATCGGTGAAGATTGCAGGTCAGCTTGAAAAGTCATTCAACTCTGCGCTTCAGGGAGCACAAAAAGGACTGGAAGGGTTAGGCTCACTCGGAGTTAAAAGTGTACAGCTTGCAGCAAAGTCTCTGACGGCAGCAGGAGCAGCCATTGGAGCAGTCGGAGTCGCAAGTGTAAACGTCGGAAGAGAGTTCGAGGCACAGATGTCCTCGACAGCAGCAACAGCAGGAGCAACAGAAGAGGAATACAAGAAACTGGAAGCGGCCGCAATGGAGTGTGGAAGGACCACATCGAAGACAGCCACGGAAAGTTCTGCCGCCCTCGAATACATGGCCCTCGCCGGATGGTCAGTGAATGATTCTATCTCGGCATTGCCGAGCGTCCTGCGACTATCGGAGGCAACCGGACTCGATCTGGCGCGAACGTCTGACCTCGTAACGGACAGTATGTCGGCCTGCGGAGTAAGCGTGGACAATCTGGCCGGGTATCTGGATATTTGCGCGAAGGCGAACAACAAGTCAAACCAGACAGCGGAACAGTTGATGGAGGCATATTTGGGTGTCGGCGGTGTTATGACGAACCTGAACGTGCCACTAACTGAGTCAGCAACGGCCCTCGGTGTACTCGCGAACAGAGGTATCAAGGGAAGCGAAGCCGGAAACGCATTGAACGCGATCATGGCGAACCTGACAACCGGAACCGGACAGGCAGGAGAGATGATGAAATCTCTCGGAATATCTGCCTTCGACTCGGAAGGAAAGTTCATCGGATTAAAGGCAACGCTTGAAACCCTGAACACGGCACTGTCTGGATGCACGGAAGAAGAGCGAAACGCAGCACTGGCCGCGATCGGTGGAAAGCAGCACGTTGACGCTCTGAATGACCTCATGTCAGGTCTGAACACGACGCTGGAAGACGGTTCGACAGAGTGGGAAAACCTCACGAAAGAACTGGAAAACTGCGACGGTGCGCTTGAGGCGATGGCACAGACGAAACTGGACAACCTGAACGGCGATCTGGCGATCTTCCAGTCAGCACTCGAAGACACTGGTATCAAGATTTACAAAAACCTTCAGGGACCGCTCCGGGAAGTCGTACAGTTTGGAACCGATCAGATTTACAGACTGTCCGATGCGCTCGCAGATGGCGGTTTTCAGGGCATGGCGGAAACGCTTGGAGATGTTCTGGCCGACTGCGTGACAGAGGTCGCAAACTACGCACCACAGCTTGTCACGATGGCATCAACACTCATGAGTTCTCTTCTTCGAGGACTGGTTGACAATGCCCCGACACTGACATCGGCAGCGGCTACACTGGCAACTTCAATCATCACGGCGATTGTGCAGTACATCGCTGAATTTTACACGACAGGAGCAACGCTTCTGGCGCAGTTCCTGCAAGGAATGGTCGGCAAGATGCCGGAGATCATTCAGGCAGGAATCACGGCAACGCAGAACTTGTCACAGGGAATTTTATCGCAGTTCCCGACGATTGTGAGTGCTGCATTGCAGATCGGAACGCAACTCATCAACGGACTGGCCGTCATGCTCCCGACACTGCTCAATATGGGAATCCAGATGGTCGTTCAGCTTGCTCTCGGAATAGCGCAGCAGGCTCCGCAAATCATTACCGCAGGAGTCAATCTCATATTCCAGTTAGCAAACACACTGCTCTCATCGCTGCCGCAGCTTGTATCAGCAGGATTGACGCTCGTGCAGGGCATTGCGATGGGAATTGTATCTGGTCTTCAGTACATCTTTACGGATGGAGTCCAGATCATCCTGAATCTGGTGAACGGAATCCTCTCGTCCCTGCCGCAGTTGCTCTCGCAGGCAACGCAGGTGGTGATGACATTCCTTCAGGGCCTCGTTTCGGCACTGCCGATGATCGTGCAGGGCGGAATCCAACTGGTGCTCGGTCTGATTCAGGGAATTGTACAGAATTTACCATCAATTTTGACGGCAGCCGTTTCGATGGTTCAGACATTGCTGTCAGGATTGATTCAGATGCTGCCGCAGATCATCGCATCAGGGGTTCAGCTAGTGGTCGGATTGCTGTCAGGTATTGCACAGGCACTGCCGAGCATCATCACGGCCGGACTTTCCATGATTCAAACTCTGGTACAGGGAATCGTTCAGTCGATTCCTTTAATTTTGCAGGCTGCGATTCAGGGAATCATCGCATTCGTGCAGGCGATCGCATCAAAAGCAGGAACAATCGTATCATCTGGAATCCAGTTGATCGTCGCGCTCGTGTCTGGACTCATTCAGGCAATCCCGACAATCGGTCAGGCTTGTGTACAGATTCCGGCAGCAATCATAGAAGCAATATTCACAACCGACTGGATTCAGGTCGGAGCCGATCTCATAAAAGGAATCGGAGAAGGCATCATAAATGCCTTCGGTGGCCTCGTGGACTCCGTGAAAGGTTTGTGGAGTGATTTCGTCGGATGGTTTACCGGAGACGGAGAAGAGGCAGGAACAGCAGCCGGAGAAAGTGTGGCGGCAGGAATTGATGCAAGCACACCGAGCATCACAGCATCGGCACAGAACGCATCACTCGCAGCACAGAACGGTTATCAGATAGACACATCACTGTTGACGCAGTACGGAACGAACATGAATGCGTCACTGGCAGGAGGAATCGACGCATCATCGTACCTCGTACAGACGGCCGCAGGGCAGTCAGGAACGGATGCGATGATATCTCTGAACAACTCCCTCGTTAGTATGCAGGGAACGCTGAATACAACGGCGCAGGGAACCGGAACAGAGACGATGAACAGCCTTCTGACCGGGTTGCAGTCGCAGCAGGGCGCACTGGATGCCGGAGGACTGGCAGCAGGAACGAGCCTGACGAACGGAATGTCAACAGGTGTGGCCACTGGCTCGGCAGGATTGCAGGAACAGATTTCTGCATTAAGCCAGACAGCAACAAGCACATTGAGTAGTACGATCGACGGAAACCTTCCGGGTGTCACAGCATCAGCAACAGCATCAGGAGCCGCGATCACGAACGGAATCACATCAGGAATTGATTCTGGAATGTCAGGAGCAACAGCATCGGCAGCGAATGCCAGCGTTGACACAATCAACGCGATGGCAGACGGAATCAGCAATGGTGCTGCGACTATCACACAGACAATTTCAGAACTGACACAGACGGTCACAGAAGCATTGAATCAATGTTGGTCGGATGTGTCGAACAGCACAACAACTGCGTGGTCAGAAATCGGCACGAATATGTCAACATCTCTGACGCAGACCTCAACTCTGGTCGAGACTTCGCTGACCACAATGCAGACAAATGTGCAGTCAATCATGGAGTCGTTCACAACCGGAACGGCCGAAAAAATGACGCAGATGGGTTCGTCCATCCAGACTGCCCTGTCAGAAATTTCCGTGAACATAGATTCAACAATGACATCTATTCAGACCGGAATCGCGACGAGCACACAAGGATGGAGCACAGCCATGTCTGCGGCAATGCTGTCCCTGACGGTATCTATTCAGTCAGGAATGGCGCAGGCAACGCTGACCGTGACCGTGGCGATGCTGTCACTTAGAACAGCAATTCAGACAGGCTCAACGGCAGCAAGTACGGCGATGCAGACCGGAATGACACAACTGTCACTGACGGTCAGAACGAACATGATGCAGTCAGCTATAACAACGCAGGCTCAAATGATGATGATGCAGACAGCAGTGCGATCAGGAATGACACAGATGCAGTCAATCACAACGATCACCCTGAACCAGATTCGCACAATCACGACAACAACGGTCAATACGGCCAGATCAGTCACGACGAGCGGAATGAGCAGCATCGTTTCGGTGGTGCGGTCAGGAATGAGTCAGCTTGTGGCAGCAGTACAGAGCGGATGCAATCAGGCAGTTGCAGCAGCCAGAAGCGCAGCAAACGGCATCAGGGCAGCATTCGCAAGTGTGAGCCTGTATTCAGCAGGTGTCAACATGATGAGCGGACTCGCCTCTGGTATCAATGCCATGCGAGGAGCGGTCATGGCCGCAGCGTCGAGCATCGCAGCATCGGCAGCGGCAGCAGTCAATTCAGCACTGAAAATTCACTCTCCATCGCGAGTGATGATTGAATCAGGTCAGTTCGTAGGCGAGGGCCTTGCAAGAGGTATGACAGCCACGGCCGGAATCGTGCAGAAAGCGGCATCACAGTCGATGGCGCAGCCAGTTCTTGACAGTAGCAACGAAGTCAGAAAAATCGAAGCACCAGCAACGGTGCAGAGCAGGAGTTCCGTCATCGGAGAGACGATCGGAACGCTGACAGGAGACAGACAGCAGGGCAAGAGCAAGCAGGATGAACAGCCGATGACATTCGTGTTCAGTCCGACATATCACTTCGAGGGCGAAGCACCGAGCAAGGAGGACATCGTGGAAGCGAACCGGATGAGTCAGGCGGAGTTCGAGAAGCTGATGAAAGAGTGGATGAAGAAACACAAGAGAACATCGTTCGCATAGAAAGGAGGGCATAGCGGTGGCGAGCACATACACAACGATTCAGGGAGATACATGGGACCTGATCGCCTATAAACTGTACGGCGAAGAAAAGTACATGAAGAACCTGATTGAAGCGAACTGGCCGCTTCTGGATGTCCTCATCTTCCCTTCAGGTACGGTTCTGACCGTGCCTGATCTGCCGGAAGAGGTGGACGAGGACGCTCCGTTCTGGCGGTCGGATAACGACGAGAACGAAGAATATTATTCAGACACGGAGGACATGGAAGAAGATGAGTAATCCGAGAAAAGCGGTTCCGTCCCTGTCCTTCAATGGAAAAAATGTCACAACGAAGCTGAAGGAGTTTCTGGAAAGCGTCTCATATACGGACGTAGCATCGGGAGACAGCGATTCCATCGACATCTCACTGCATAACATCGGGATGAAGTGGATGGGCGCATGGTATCCGAAAAAAGGAGACAAGATCAGCGGAAACATCATGTTCCAGAACTGGAACGCAGAAGGAAAGCATCTGAAACTCGACTGCGGAAAATTCGTGCTGGACAGCATCAAGTTCAGCGGAGGACCGCTGAAGGCAACCTTCGGAGCACTGGCGATTCCGGCAAGCGAATCATTCAAGAGCAGGGAGCGGACGAAGACATGGAAGAAGGTCACGGTCAAGAAGATCGCGACAGAAATTGCCAAAAGGTACAAGCTGAATCTTTCATACTCTGGACCGTCAATCACGATCAGCGCGATTGAGCAGTCAGAGAAATCGGATTCGGCTTTTCTATACGAAGTCTGCAAAAGCTATGGACTGTCAATGAAAGTGTTCAACTCAAAGATAGTCATATACGATCAGACAGCGCAGGAGAAGAAGAAATCAGTGGCAACACTGAAAAGAGAGTCATTCGTGGATGACAACTGGGACTATGAGGACGCACTGGAAGGAACATACACCGGGGCGAGAATATCCTACAAGTCAGGGAAAAACAGCAAAGAGATCAGCGTGTTTCTCGGACTGAAGGCAGAGAAGGCATCTGGCAGCAGGGTCCTGAAGATCAATGAGACGGCATCAGACGCAGCCGACGCATATTACAAGGCGGCCGCAGCGGTAAATCAGTCAAATGAGCAGGCAACCACACTATCAGGAGAAATCTGGCCGAATCCGAAGATATGCGCCGGAGTGTGCGTGACGATCTCTGGCATGGGAAAAGCAAACGGAAAATACTTCGTAGATAAGTCAACGACAGAGGTGTCGGATGGAAACACGAAGCAGAGCGTTGAGATGCACAAGTGCCAGACAAGACTGTCATACACACCGAAGAAACAGACTCCGACAAAGAAGAAACCGACAACCACGAAAAAGTCATACAAAGTCGGGGACATTGTGAACTTCCACGGAGGAACACACTATATTTCATCATGGCCCGGAAGTAAAGGGTACAGTGCCAGAGCAGGAAAGGCGAAGATCACACTCGGTCCGAACTGCGCCGGAAATGGAAAGGCACATCCGTATCACCTTATTCATACAGACAGCAAAAGCAATGTTTACGGTTGGGTTGATTCAGGCACATTCGACTAAAGAAGGGAGGAGAAAGCATGGCAGAGAAAAACATCAGAATTGGAAGAGTATCATCCATCGACTACGGAAGCGGAATGATAAGCGTGACCTATCCTGATCTTGACGATTCCGTGACGGACGATCTCCCGGTCTTTTCAATGGGGGACGAGTACAAGATGCCTCCTGTCGGAGCAGAGGTGCTTGTATTGCATCTGTCAAATGGGTGCGCGGCCGGAGTGGTGATGGGAAGATACTGGAACGAAGCCAACAAACCGAGCGTGAGCGGAAAAGGAGTTTTCCGCAAGGAACTCGGAGAGAAAAAAGGAGAGGCATACATCCAGTACAAAGACGGAAACATGACACTGAAGGATGGAAGCGGAACAACAACGCTCGGAAGCATCCTTCGGCGGCTCTCAAAATTAGAAGCGAGACTGTAAGGAGGGAGCCACATGGGAAAGATTGGAAACTGGGGAAGAACGATCACCTTTGAGGTGAGCAGCAATAAGACCCTGACATTCAACAATTTTAAGAGAACAGTGTCGGCCAGATGGCACACACACAACATCGTGAACGGAAAACCGAAAAGCGAATTTGCAGGTCCTGATTCATCCAGTGTGACACTGGAAGCAGTGCTCGCAGCAGAAAGAGGTGTGCGGCCGAGAGCCACACTGGAAAAACTGGAAAAAGCCTGCGAGAGCGGAACAGTGGACTATCTGTACATCGGCGGAAAGAAGGTCGGAACCGGGAAGATGAAACTGGAATCCATATCAGAGACATGGGACGAGATATGGAACAGCGGACAACTGGTGAAGGCGAAAGTCTCGCTGACATTCTCCGAGTATTAAGGAGGGCGAGCAGATGGCAAAACGACTCATAAAATCCATCAACATCATGTCTGCATCAGGTGATACGCAGGGAATAGAGCGCATTGACAGCCAGATCAAGGCACTCATCCTGTCGATGGTTGGAACAATCCCCGGAAGCAGGGGATTCGGACTCGAAAGAGAGTTCATTTCAAGACCTCCGCAGGAGGCACTGAACCTTCTGGCAATCGAACTGGAAGAAAAACTCGAAGAGTATATTCCAGAGGTTACAGTGGCAAATGTGGAAGGCAAGGTCAATGGAGACGGCTCTATTGAACCGACAATATACATAGAGAGGAGGAACTGAAGTGATTGACGAAATCGAAAATCTGCCAGAGGTGAGCTTCATTGACTACATCACACTGGACGATGTGCAGAGGCAAATGGTGTCGGACTATCAGGAGAGATATGAGACACTGACCGGAACACCGACAACACTGGGAAGGGCAGACCCTCCTGCGCTGGTTCTGTATGCCTGCTCGATTCAGATATATCAGGCACTGCTCTATGTCGATCGTGCAGGGAAGCAGGACCTGCTGAAATACAGTTACGGCGAGTTTATGGACAATCTGGCCGCACTGAAAGGAATCAAGCGAGAACCTGCAAAGGCAGCAGTCGTGAAAGTCAAGTTCACACTGTCTGGCCTGCGTCCACATCCGGTCGCAATTCCGGCCGGAACAAGAGTTACGAATGGCGAACTGTACTTCGAGACAAATGAATATGCAGAAATCGCGACAGGGGAAGAAAGCATCGAACTGATCTGCACATGCCAAACAGCAGGGACATCAGGAAACGGTCTGATGGCAGGAGACATCAACGTGCTTGTGGACCCGATTGCATACATCCAGAGCGCAGAGAGCGTGGAAGAATCAACAGGAGGAACTGACATCGAATCAGATGACAGCCTTGCAGAGCGAATCTACATCGCGCCGAGCAAGTATTCAGTTGCAGGACCGGAAGAGTCATACAGATACTGGGTGAAGACTTTCAACTCATCCATCACGGACGTATACATCGACAGCGAGAATCCGACGGAGGTTCTGATCGAGTTCATCATGAACGATGGAGAACTCCCGAACGAGAGCATCATCCGGTCATTGCAGGATTATCTGCACAACGAGAACATCCGTCCGCTGACGGACAAAGTGATCGTAAAAGCACCGGACACAGTAGAATATGCGCTTGACCTGAAATACTACATCAACAAGAGTGATTCAGCACAGGCGAACACAATTCAGAGTGCGGTCAATGCTGCCGTCGAGAATTACATCGTATGGCAGCGGTCAAAGATCGGACGCGACATCAATCCGTCGAAGCTGATCTGTATGCTCGAAGATGCAGGAGCAAAGAGAGTGGAGATCAACGCACCAGTCTTCAGGAAGATTGAGAAGACAGCCGTGGCGAAGGTCACAACGAAGAAAGTGGCCTATGGAGGAATTGAGGATGATTAAACTGTCAGAGGGCGGAATTGCCGAAATGTGGAAAGATGAGAAATCACCAGAGATGCAGGCAATCAGTTACGCACTTCAAAAGGCAGTTGCAATGGTGATCGAGAAGGCAGAGAAGACAAAGTGCTTCTCTGACATCGACAAGCTGGATGAGAAAACACTGGATTATTTTGCGGTGGAGCAGAGGGCAATGTACTATTCGCAGACGTTGCCGATCGAGCAGAAGAAAGCGATCATCAAGAACACTCTGAACTGGTACACGAAGGCAGGAACCCCGGCAGCAGTATCAGAGATGGTCGATGTCGTTCTCGGGGGTGGAAAGGTCGTGGAGTGGTTCGACTTCGACGAGCCTCCATACACACCGGGAACATTCGACATCGTAACATCAGCATTGATGACATCAGACATCATGGAGGAACTAACAGGACTCGTGCAGAAGGTCAAGAACGTGCGATCTCATGTGCGAAGAGTCATCGTCGAGAGAAATATTCCATCCGGCATGAATGCCTGCATATGGATGTTCTCAACACAGGACTCAATCGTCCCGAACGTACTGCTCGGAGACTACGATGTCCCGAACGGAGTGTATGCGGCCGGATATATCAGAGAGACAGTCGGAGAGACAACTGTCAGAAATGATATTCAAGTGCAGACCGAAACGGCAGCAGGCCAGAGCGCGGCAGGAGTGACCAATGTGGAGAACACAACGACAGTCCTGAATCATCTGACAACAGCCAGTGAAGCAAAAGAGAGCAGCGTGAACATTGCGCTGTATGGTGAAGTAAAAGAAACAAGTACAACAGTACGATAGGAGGAATTATAAATGCTTATTTGGAATCCCGGAAAACTGACGAAGGATGGAAAAGCACTGCTCGCAAAAGCGCAGGCAGGAAAATGTGCCATTCAGATCACAAAGGCACAGTCGGGAAGTGGCTCATATACTTCGAGCGAGGACATCTCACAGAGAACTGCGCTGAAGACCGTGAAGCAGACATTCCCGATCTCAAACAAAGTTATCAATACAGATTCAGCACTGGTGCTGAAGATCACAATGGAGAACAGCACACTGACAGCAGGATATGACATCACAGAGTTTGGTGTGTTTGCATCTGACCCGGACAAGGGCGAAATTCTGTACTCCATCGCAACAGCAAGCACATCCGACTATATGCCTGCATACAACGGAGTGGTTCCGAGTGTTATCAACATGAGTTATTATCTTGAAGTTGCGAACGCATCAACCGTGACCATCAAGTCTGCCGGAGCACTTGCCCTTCAGAGCGATCTCGAAGCACTGGAAGCAAGAGTGACCGCAGTGGAGAGCGATGCCCTGCGCGGCTATGGAGCAAGAAGAAAGGTCGGAGCATCTTCGACAACATGGGAAAGAGTCGGAGCAGCGATCGGACTGGTTGCGAAGGCGGCGGTCGGAAACGGAACTGTACAGAACGACTTCATGGCGAGCGTATATCCGTACAACTCCGTGAAACCTTGCAATGTGGCAGAGGATATGAGCGTGAACGCATATCTCGGTGATGCAGACTTCCAGTGGGACGGAAGCAACGGAGATGTCATGCTCGAAGTGCCGCAGGTATACACAGCAAGATACTTCGAGACAGATTCAGACGGAGTAGAGTGGGAATACAGATGGGTGGCAGCAGGACCTGTCGGAAGATGTCATCTTGACCATGCGTTTACTGACGGAGATCGTCAGAGCGAGAAGATTTACATTCCAATCTTCAACGGCTCACTCAACACAGAAGGAACAAAACTGGAATCAAAAGCAGGAGTGTTCCCACTGCACAACAAGACAAGAGCACAGTTCAGAACCTTATGCACTGCAAAGGGTGACAAGTGGTGTCTGGATGATGTATGGACGATGCACCTGCTCGATACACTGTTCATTGTAATGTTCGCAGGAACAAATGCACAGACAATCCTCGGAAGAGGTCGTTCCGAGATGCCATATGATAACGCAGCAAATGTGGCACTTCAGGCGAGAAACAACACAAATTACATCACCATCGCAAAGAGTTGGGCGGAACGATTCACTGTCGGTCAGGGAATCGGAATCGGAACATCAGCAGGAAGCCAGAGCGTATTTGCAGAGAGAACGGTGACACAGATCACAGACTCCGCAGAGATTGAGAGCGCATCAAACATCTTCTTTGATGGGGACCCGGTAAACATCACGACAGATCATCATGTATGGTCCTGCGTACAGAAGACAGGAGCAACAATCGAGATGCAGTCCGCAAACGGTCGTGTCGAAGGTGTTGACGGAAGAACGGCCGTCAGATTTCTGTACATTGAGGACTGGTTCGGAAATATGTGGCAGTTCAGAGATGGTGACAATATCAAGAAGTTTCAGCATTACTACTGCAACAAGCGCAGCAGCTATGCAGACAAGGTATATGAGGGAGATTACTTCAAAGTAGGCTATGAGGCATCACAGACAGGCGGATATGTGAAGAAGTTCGGATATGACCCTGAATGGCCGGAAATTGAAATCTGCGTCGATGCGACTGGTTCTTCGGGAACGTATTTCCCTGACTATTACTGGGCCGCCGAAGGCGGTGAGCTGGTCATTTCCGGGGGTAACGTGGACAGCGGTGTCAACGTTGGCCCCTTCTACCGGAACTGTTACAGCGGCTCTGGGTTTTCGGCCTGGCACATCGGCGGCCGCCCTCTTGGTCGGAAATAACCATTTCGAGGGGGACATGGGGGATTCCCTCCCCCATGAAACCTTCCAGCAAAGGAAAAGTAAAGTGGAAAAATCATGCTGGAAGGATGCCGCCTGAAATGAGAACAGGAAATAAATAAAATTGTAGGGTGTAAAGACACGAGCGGCTGGTCATTTCCGGGGGTAACGTGAACAACGGTGTCAACGATGGCCCCTTCTACCGGAACTGTAACAACGGCTCTGGGAATTCGAACTGGAACATCGGCGGCCGCCCACTTTGTCAATATCTCGTTAATTTAGATACATTTCTCAATATTTGGTATAAATGTATCGTGACTTTACACTCCGTACTCCGGTACGGAACAGGATGAAAATTCTGTCCTTGCCCCTTGGCAAAAATGAAAGCCGTGAATGGCATCGGCTAGTACCTTGCTTGGAAAACCGATGAGGCTGACAAAGAGATAGGAGAAACCATTTCAAAATGCACTTACAGAAACTTAAAAACATCGTATGGACGAAGAGAATCGGGCATCTGTTCGAGAGAGTGACGGATATTGAGAATATCAAACGTGCGATCAAAAGGGCAGCGAAGCGGAAAACGCATCGGCCGTCCGTGCAGAGAATCCTGAATGACATCGACAGTTATGCAAGAAAGATTCAGGAAATGCTCGTGAATGAAACCTTCGTTCCGGCAAAATACACGATCAGAGAAATCTATGACGGCATCAAGAAGAAAAAGAGAGTCATCGCCGTGCCGAGGTTCTATCCAGATCAGTGCATCCATCATGCGTTCGTTCAGGTCTTCAGAGAGATTGTTGAACACGGAGCCGACAAGTTCTCCTGCGGATGCGTACCGGGTAAAGGTACGGACGGAGCACGAAAGATGATTAAACACTGGATAAAGAGTGACCCGATCGGGACAAGTAAAGTCCTGAAGCTGGATGTCCACCACTGTTATCCGACAATGAACCATGAAGCACTGCGGCAGAAACTGGAAAAGAAGATCAAGGACAGGAAGTTCCTGAACCTTGCTTTCAAACTGATTGCCAGTTATCAGCAACCTATGGCAGATCACACAAGGATGCTTCCAGAAGTTGACGCAGTAGGGATTCCAGTCGGACTCTACACATCGCCGTGGTTCTGCAATTTCTTCTTTCAGGACATAGATCACATGATCGCAGAGAAAACAGGTGCAAAGCACCATACGAGATATGTGGACGATATAGTCCTATTTGATTCAAATAAACGGAGATTACACAAAGCACTCCGAATGATTGCGGATGAGTTGAGAAAGGTAAAGATGCAGGTGAAAGCAAACTGGCAGGTCTTTCCACTGAAGGACAGACCGCTGGACTTCTTAGGGTATAAATTCCATGCAGGCGCATGGACAACACTGCGGAAGTCAATCATGTTTAGGATAAGCCACAAGGCGAAGAAGATTTCAAAAATCTCATACATTTCACCGACGAACGCATCCGGCATGATCTCATACATGGGATTCATTTACAATTCGGATTCATGGAACTTCTGGAAGGAACGTGTGAAGCCGTTTATCAATTTGAAACTGCTGAAAGGAGTAGTGAGCAATGAGAACAGAAAGCAACATCAAGCCGCTTGTGCAGCATGAGATTGAGGCACTGCCGAAAATGGTCGGCAGAACCTGCACAGTCATTTTCTATGAGAACATCGAAGGCCCGATCGAGAAAGAAGAGGGCGATCAGGTGTACACCTATGACAGATACACTCTGGAAACACAGTACAGAGAGAATCTGGAAGAGTCCATCGAGAAGAACCGTGAAGCATGGTTGCAGAAAGCAATCAAGGCAGAGCAGGAAGGCGAAGAGAAGACCGAGATGGAGATTCTTCAGGAACAGGTGGCATCACTTCAGGATGAGAATGCAGCACTGAAAGCCAGCAACGAAGAATTGAGCGGCATCGTGGATGACCTCATCGTTGCAAGTTTGGGAGGTGAAGAGAATGTATAAGCGTCTGAAAAAACTGTACCTTGCAGGAAGGTTGAATGACACAGGTCTGGAAAATGCGGTGACAAGGGGATGGATTACCGAAGACCAGAAGGCAGAGATTATTGAGGCAAAGAAAAAACAGGACGCACCGAAAGAATAATTTCAAGTGCAGTCACGCAGGACATGACGGTAATTGCCGGAGAACTCTTGAAGAGTGCCGGGGACCGGAGTGTCCTGTTTTTGGTTCATGCGGTGAATGTCAGGACTACCACATCCCGGCCGGACAGGAGCCGTGCAAGAATTGCCAGTACATGAATGTACAGTAACCAAAACAAGGAGGTGAGAAAGGTGGACATGACAGCGATCGTCATTGCAGCGAGCATTCCTTCAGCAATAACAGGCTTTTGTTTCTGGCTGATCGAGCAGAATATTCAGAAGCGAGCAGAGAAGGAACGCAAAGAAAGAGAGGCAAGACAGGCAAAGGTTGACGAAAGAGAGCGAGCCAGAGAGCAGAGCGAACTCTGCATCATTAACTGCATCAACGCTTCTCTGGCACTGGGAGAGGCAACGGCCAGAGCCGTCCAGAGGATTCCAGATGCTCATTGCAACGGAGATATGCACGCAGCTCTCGAATACGCGCAGAAAGTAAAACATGAACAGAAAGATTTCCTGAATGAACAGGCAATCAAAGCAGTTGTATAATTTCAAGGAGGAAAAAAACATGAAAAACATTAACTGGATGAAGAAACTGACAAGTAGAAAATTATGGACAGCAGTTGCGTCCTTCGTCTCTATGATGATCGTAGCAACAGGCGGAGCAGAGAACACTGCAACACAGGTGACTGCTATCATCATGGCAGGCGCATCCGTGATCGCATACATCATCGGAGAAGGTCTGACTGATGCAGCAAACGTCGGAATCGAAGAAGGACAGCTTCTGGAAGCGGATGCCATCAAAGGCGAAGATGAGCAGTAAGAACAGCAAGGAACAGGAGGCGGAGCAATCCGCCTCTTTTTGTGGAGGTATCAGGATATGAAAAAAGAACATCTTGAAATACTGGCAAAGATCATCGGCGGAGTGGAATCAGGTGGTCAGATTTACGGCGGACAGAACTATGCAGCATATGCAGGCAAGGCAGCGAACTCTGCAAACGAGAAGACCTGTACTCTCGGATGGGCGCAAAATTATGGAAACGAAGGCAGAAGACTCTGCAAGATGATTCTGGCCGCAGATGCAGCAGCATTCAGAAAGGCAGACACGGCAGGAATTGAGAAGAAACTGTCCGCTGACTGGGAAGCAACCGGATGGAATCCGTCAGCAGCAGAGAAGAAGGCACTGATCGCGATCATCACCACGGCGGCCGGGAAGAAGTGTCAGGACGAACTGTTCTCTGAACTGATGAACACATACATCAAGAGCGCAGAAGCGTATGGAGTGACTGACATCAAAGCGCAGATGATGTGGTGTGAGATTGAGCATCTTGGAGGACTGGGACCAGTGAAGAGAATCTTCGGCAGAGCATCGAAGCCGTACACACCGGACACGATCTTCGCATCACTCCTGCTCGATCAGCAGGACACCAGCAACAACAATCAGGTCGGGGACAAGAAGTTCCAGAGCAGGCACGAGTGTTGCGTCCGCTGGATAAAGCAGTATGTCAAAGACGAAACAACAGATTCAGGAAAGGAAGAAAAGAAAATGTATTCAAGACAGGCAGTTGTCGATCTGGTGGAAAGCTGGGTCGGAAAGAAGGAAGCAGACGGCTCGTACAAGTACATCATTGACATTTACAACAGTTTCACCGGAGCACTTCCGAGAAATACGAAAATGGAATACTCGTGGCCGTGGTGTGCGTGTACATGGTCCGCGCTGGCAGTCGCTCTCAAATATACTCCGATCATGCCGATCGAGATTAGTTGCTATTATCTGATCGAGAGAGCGAAAGCGATGGGAGTGTGGGAAGAGAACGACGCACACGTTCCGAAACTGGGCGAAGGTGTACTGTACGACTGGGAAGACACCGGAATCGGAGACAACACCGGAAACCCTGACCACGTTGGAACAGTAACCTATGTCAATCAGGCATCCGGTTACTTCGTAGTAACCGAAGGCAATTTTGGAAATGCAGTCAAGAAGAGAACAATTTCCATCAATGGACGCTATATCAGAGGATTCATCGCTCCGAAGTATGACTCTGATGCAGCACAGAGTCATCCGGTTCAGACACCGGGCAAGAGCACTTCGACAGTGGCTCATGAGGTCATCGCAGGTCAGTGGGGAAATGGAGATGCAAGAAAGAACGCTCTGAAGGCGGCAGGATATGACCCGGCAGTCATTCAGGCAGAGGTCAACAAGATTCTGAACGGCTCCGCAGCAACTACAACCAAACCACAGCCAAAAGACCAGTCGATCACAAAGACCGTGAAGTCAACTTGCTATGCAAAGAGTTATGACAGAAGCCTTGCAGGAACTTACAAGACAACCGATGCGCTGTATTGCAGAAACGATGCAGGAAGCAACAAGAAAGCATTGTGCGTCATTCCGGCAGGAACTGAAGTGCATAACTATGGTTATTACACCACATACAACGGAGTGAAGTGGTTATACATCACAGTCACTCTCGACGGTGTTGAGTACATCGGATTCAGTTCAAAGAGTTATCTGAAGAAATAAGATGAGAAAGTAAAAGAGGACCGGGCAGGGAGCAGTTCCCTGTTCGGCCCTCTTTTTTTGTGCAATTTGCCTTTTGCAAAGTCCAGATCGCGCCCCGATCGGAGCCAGAGAAAAGCAAAACTGCACAAAAGAATCGTTTTTACTAACTACGCAGTACCGACTGGCAATCTGGACAGCAAGAATAGTCAGGATGTTATCGCCCTGCTTACGAA
>OLPW01000463.1_pt1 | contig 48801 bp, 45 predicted proteins | sample 1672161 | NCBI WGS metagenome assembly OLPW01 (sample SAMEA3136654, study PRJEB25190) | human gut metagenome
ATATGAGACTTGTTTTGTGATTTCTTTCCTTATAAATCACAAAACCGGCAGCGCCGTCAGGCAATGCCTTCCTGATTAAAATTAAGATTTTAATCAGGAAATAGAAAAAGCCCGCTGACCGAAATCAGCGGGCTTAAATCATATGAACTTATCGTATGCTATCGGAACTTGTCTGCAATCGCAGAATTGGGGACGCATTTTTGGCGTAAGCTCGGAGTAAATTGGCGTAAGTTGTGGCGTAAGCACCGACAATTTAGGGACAATCAATAGAGCTTTGCGCCTGCCGGAATGTGAGGATCAACCATCAGCAAATGCAGCTTTTCCTCGCCGTTTTCGTGATGCACGGCGGAGATGAGCATGCCGCAGGAGTCGATGCCCATCATGGGGCGGGGCGGGAGGTTGGTGATGGCGATGCAGGTCTTTCCAACCAGCTCTTCCGGCTCATAATACTCATGAATACCGCTCAAAATGACCCGATCTACGCCGGTTCCGTCGTCCAAAACGAACTTTAAGAGCTTTTTGGACTTCTTCACAGCTTCGCATTCCTTGACCTTTACGGCACGGAAATCACTCTTGGAGAAGGTGTCAAAATCGACCTGATTCTGGAACAGCGGCTCGATCTGAACATTGGAAAAATCGATCGGCTCGTCCTTAATCTCGATCTCGACCGTACCCTTAGCTCCGCCGATGATACCGACTTCCTCAGGCTTTTTCTCCGACTTGGGAGTGTCCAAAGGTTTCATTGTGGGGAAATGCATTGCCAGCACTTCACCCGGCTTCATAGTGCTTCATATTCCATCATTTGCTTTGCTTCCCGCTATTCATATCCGTTCGTATTGCATCAGGAAAAAAGCAAAATTGTTGTCAACTTGTTGTCACCGCAGGATATTTGTTGTCAGACCTTTCGGTGCTGAGAACCCTTCTTAGAAGATATCCAGTTTTGACAGGTTTTCAAATGTTTCTTGTTTCTTGCGATCCGTTGCCTCGGCGTATATGTCCATCGTCGTTTGGATGTTTCGATGACCCATGATTGCCTGAATCACTTTCAAATTGGTTTCGTGTTCGCAAAGCCTGGTACAAAATGTGTGCCTCAGATGATGGCAAGAGAAATCAGGAAGAATAATTGGATCTCTCCGTTCTCTTTTGGCCTTCACGACTTCCTCGGAATTGTAGCTATGAGCGATTCGCTTGATCGTGCGGTTAATGGCCTGCGGATTAGGCACGCCGCCATTTCTGTTGACAAATACGAATCCGGTCATTCCATCAATAACCGTCTGGTTGAAGCCGTTTTCTTCTTGTTCTTCTCGCTCAAGCATGAAAGCATCATACACTGTGTCCAGCATCGGAATGGCCCGAATACCGGCTTCGGTCTTTGGCTTTGAGATTTTCTGGACAGAAGTACGAGAGTCGCCTACCGGGTAATATACCATGCTGTGGTTGATGCTAATGACTCTATTTTCAAAGTCGAGGTCTTCCCAGCGTAGTCCCAGCGCCTCGCCAATCCGGCATCCCGTACCGAAAAGAATCGTAAATACGGGCCACCAATGGTAATAAACCGGGTGGTTTGCGATGTACTCCATAAAGGCACGCTGCTGCTCAATTGTCAGCGCTCTGCGAATACCACGGGCTTTATCTGTTTCCCTGGCAATTTCCTTCATAACACCGTCGGAGGGATTCTTGCGAATGACATCATCCCGAACTGCCAGCTGAAATGTCGGATGCAGCAGAGTGTTGATATTATCCAATGTACTAAGTGCCAGATCTTCTTCGTTCAGAAGGTAAAGATAAAACTGGAGGACCTCGGAATACTTGATGTCTGCAATTTTCTTTCGACCAAAGGTTTCTCTGACATATCTGTCGTACATATAAGTGTAGTTGCTGCGAGTGGTTTCTCTCAGCTTGAATTTGGTCGAAAGGTAACGGTCAAAGGTATCATTGACCGTGGCCTTACCGGCTACATACAGATCAAGACCGTCCAGCTGATCCTTTATCAGCTTCTTTTCCTTTTCACGAAGCTCAGCCAAATCATTTGCGTATATAAACTTGCGCCGACCCAAGGGATCGGTATAGGTGTACATATAACGCTTGTCCGAAGCTCTCTGAACTTCTCCTTTCCGGAGAGCTCTCCCGCGGTCGTCTTTTCGTGCTTTTGCCATGTTGCGTCCTCCTTTACAAAATAAAGAAGGATTCCACAGCACTCAATCTTTCTTGGACAGAAATCTCTCCAAGCTTTGCAGGGCAACATCTGTCTTTGACAGTTTGTGCTCAGCGGCATATTCAACGATCTTCCGATACAAGTCCTCTGTCAGTCGAATTGTAATCGTTTTACGCTTCGCATTTTCTTCCTTTGGACGTCCCGTTCTCATTGTACAACTACCTCCGAGCATTTATATTATACTTATTGTAAGACAAAAAGTCAACCCCTTGTGCCAGAAATCCAGTTATTTTACTTGCCGTATTTAGAATTCTCTGAATGTTTCCAGGTATCTTTCAAACAGCTCGCAATTTACCAAAGCGACGCCATCTATCTTGTAGACGGATTTTGCTTCCTTTGCAAGCGCCTGAAACTTGGTTAACCCTAGGCTATATCTTTCTGCGCCTTCTTTGTAGCGAACGAATTTTTTTGCATATTTCTTCGTTTCGGCTACATTCTGACGACTATAGCCCACCCTTTCACCTCCTACAATTTATTTCATCCAGTCGGCGCCTGTGGCGAACAGGCTCATAGAAGTTTCATCTCCCCGCCTTCACTATGGCCGGGCCGCGTTTTACGGAAGTACCATTGTGCCTTTGTGGATCATCGCGTTGCATGGGTGCCGCCCATACATAAGTGCTCATGACTCTGCCAGACCATCAGATGGATAGCCGCTCTCCAAACAAAGGGATGTACCGAACTGGTACGTGTGCAGTTTTCAAGGTGCATGGCATGGAGATGCCCATAACTATAAAGGAGCCGTTGGAAACTTGCATTTCTTATAAACTTCCAGAAATTCTCAAGGAATTTCATGCAGAGACGGGGAACCCCGGAGAGTAATTCTCCGGGGCCATGGTTTACAGGGGGAATTTGCTGATGTTGAGTGCAATATGTATCAGCAGATATTGGTGAAGATCTTCGTTGAATGTGCCATTATGAAGGGAATGCTTCCGGATCAAAGGTTCGTACAGCTCAAGGATCTGTTCCAGATCCTCATGTCTGCCTGCTACGGCGCCTTGCAGGACAGCGGCAAACTGCTGGTTATCCATGTTGGGTTTCTCCCTTCGTAAGCTCACGCCTCAGTTTGGATAGAGCCTGATGCTTGAACTGATAGACGCAGTTCGGAGAAATACAAAGCTGTCTGGCAATTTCGCACGGCGTTTTCTCCTCCACAAAGAGCAGACGCAATACCTCACGCCGCATCAGGGACAATTCTGAGAAGGCTTTCGCAAGTTTTTCTTCCTCAAAGTCGAAGTCCGTTTTGCTGCGTTCGATACGGACGAAATGATCTGTCGAATCCGGAGTCGTGTTCGTCAGAACCTCATCCAGAGGAACGATGTCAAATCTCTCTGTGTGAGTTTCCAGATATCGCCCTCTGGCACGGATTAGTGCGGTGTTGAGCCACAATGTAAAACGGGCGCGTAGTAAGTCATTCCCGGAATCAGATTGCTCAAATTTGTGAGCCATAGATAATACCTCCAGTTCAAAGTGATGGTCAAATCGAACTGGGGAAAGGCGGCCCACGGCATCTGATGTCAGGGCGTAAAAAAACACGCAGTAAGACCCGAAGGCCTTGCTGCGCGGCAAAAATGGCTGTAAGAATCCCAACCCATTCTGTTTTACGCATGGCGGGACAAAACGAGTTAGCGGGAGCATATTCAAGGAATGCTAAGTGCCGAAGGTTAGTAGGGGGCCTCACCAATCAGCGTAAAATAGGTGGGGAACCATTTTTCATGCAATCACCTGACTTGATTTTCCTGCGAATCGTCTTTCAAATCGGAATCAGTCGATTCTTGCGTGTCGTATTTACACACAATTTATAGAAAATCCGGGAGAAAAAGCTCACGAACTCTGTCGACAGATTATAAATTTCTGTCTAGCGGTCAGGTTAGCAATAAAATTTTGACGCTGGAGGGACAAAATCAGTTGATACATTGAAATGTTATATTCTCTCCGTGGTTTTAGAATTTCCTGCTCTATTTTCCGCTTGGAAGTTTCCTGAAAATGTGGCAGCATTTTCTTGATTACACTTGGTCACGCCTGAGAAATTCAATAAAATTCGGGTATAACGAAGTTGCTATCGCGCTGGGTTTGGGATCAGGAGACCGTGTGCCTTTTTTGGGTTAGGGAACCCCCCGACTATGCCGATGGAGGTACCCCGTAAAAAGCTTTAGCTTCAAGCATCGAGTGAAGCAAGTCGGGAATAGCAATCTAACAAATTCATATGCACTCGATAAAAGTGGTTGATGCCTGTTTGCGGGCAGCGGAGCATTTGATGCGAGTGAAAGACAATTCAGTACATCTTTTTGCCAGCCAGTGAAAAGCCCGTCTAGGGTTTAATCAAGCCGCCGGTTAAGCTGACGGCCATGACTCTTATTTATCGCAGCGCAAATATTGAGTATGATAGCGGAGCTGAAATATGCGAGTAGTCGACACCCATTGCATGTTGACTTATTGTCTGAAATGCGATAAAATTAAAAAGAGGTGGTGTATCTATGCATTTGCTCCATGTTTTCGCAAACAACTTGCGCAAATATAGAAGTGCGTCAGGACTGTCACAAGAAGCGTTTGCAAACAAAGCGGGTCTTCACAGAACGTACATAAGCGCCATTGAGCGGGGAAAACGTAGTATTGCACTCGACAACATTGAGAAAATCGCAAACGCACTCGGAATAGATGCATATCTTCTCTTCGTCAATGCTCCAACCGAAAATACCCCTGATACAAAGTGAGGCGGAATTATGAGCACATTAGCATTAAAAGAGAAATTTAATAGCCTAACTTTGGAATCTGAGAACCATTGGGATTATAGAGGCAACAATAACAGCGAACGTGATTATGTTCATGATTTTTGCACCTATCCTGCTATGATGGTACCTAAAATGCAACGTGAAATGTTGGATGTGTGTCTGGCACACCTACAAGGAACCTCTATCCGTCTTTTAGACCCTTTCGCTGGTTCTGGAACTATTTTAGTAGAAGGAATGCTAAGAGGACTGAATGTTGTCGGTATTGATGTAAATCCTCTGGCTATTTTATTATGCAAAGCGAAAACAACAATACTTAGCCCCTCTGCGCTACAGGATAAGACCAGCCAGCTCTTCACACGGATTACTGATCACGATAGAACTCCATTGCATCAATTTAATGGTATAAATAAATGGTTCACAAATCAAGCAATTTCCGATTTAAGTGTAATCCGTGCGGGCATTGTTGCCGAAGATCGCATTGAATATCGACGCTTTTTTTGGGCATCTTTTTGTGAGGTCGTAAGAATTGTATCAAATTCTCGTGATTGCACATATAAGTTGCATATAAAGGAAAAAGATGATATTGATGCATATGATATTAATGCAATTAACCTTTTCAGAACTACCCTGCAGTATAATATTGATAAATATAATGAGTTTTATTCTGAACTCCAAAAACGCGGACATCTAAAAAAGGGCGGTTTATCTTATAAAGGACAAGTAAAGATTATTTTGAGCGATTCTATTGCTTATCTCAATCATTCAAAGCAAAAATACAATTTAATCTTTACTTCACCTCCATATGGCGATAATCATACAACAGTTTCATATGGTCAATATTCAATTATGCCTCTTCGATGGATTAATTACCATGACATAGACGAGGCGGTAGATGAAACACTACTTGCTACATTATATGAGATTGACAATCAATCCCTTGGGGGAAAGAGCTCAAACAAAGCCCTAACACCTGCAAGAAGAAAAGTCATCAAAAAGTCAGAAACTTTGAGTGTTCAGTTAAAGCAAATAAATAATCTTGCATCACAGCAGAGCAACAAAATAACTGCATTTTATAGCGACTACGATAGGTTTCTTGACGCAGTGTCCAGAAAAATGAAACCAAATGCAATTTCTGTTTGGACACTTGGAAATCGAAAAGTCGCTAAGCAAGAAATATTTATGGACAAAATAATGATCGAACTGTGTGAACACTATCATATGCAACTATTAACCAGCTTCACACGGCAGATATTGAACAAGCGGATGCCGAAGTTAAACGGATACCAAGGTGCAGAAAAGGGACTGCAAAGTACAATGACAAGAGAGCATATCCTGATTTTTGTAAGGAGTGATTCCAAAAATGAATAGTCAGCTCACTTTATTTGATCGCGATTCTGATTATCTGGAATCATCGGTAACAGATTTTGATAGCACCACCGCATCATTCCGTGTGCATGCTTCTTTAATTTATAAACTTGGCGAGTCACTCATTGCTGATGAGATAACTGCTCTGTCTGAGCTTATTAAAAACGCTTACGATGCTGATGCAACCATTTGCGCACTTTCTATCAAATCGAATTACATTGAAGAAATCGATGGAAAAAGGTGCAAAGGATGCATCGAATTATCGGACAATGGGTGTGGTATGGATTTAGCCACCATTGTAAATGGATGGCTTACCCTTTCAAACTCTCCAAAAAAGAAGATGAAGAAAGAACAGAAAACCACACCAAAGTATCATCGGTATCCTTTAGGGGATAAGGGCCTAGGCCGTCTTTCGGTGCAAAAGCTTGGTCGGTATATGCAAATGATGACTAAAGCGGCTGATTCGGATATTGAATATCGTGTGGTAATACCTTGGGGTGATTTTTTAAAGAACACAACAATTGACCAGATCCCAGTCACTATTACAAAGCAAGAGATTACCTCTCAAAAATCATATACTAAAATAATAATCAAAGATATTATCAATCCGGAAATGTGGGAGCAGACAGAGCAAATCAATTTGCTCACAAACAACATTAACAAAATTGTATCTCCATTTCGTAGCAATGAAAGTAGTTTCCGTGTCATAGCCCAGATAAACGGGCAAGCTGTTGATACTGAGAACAAAGTTTTCGATGAATTACTTTCATCCGCACGAGCCAAACACACAATTAAGTACAACGCAGGGAAGGCCACCTTAGTATCTGAATTTAAAAACGCCTTTTTCTACAACCGTGATGTACTATCCAAGGTTATGTCCGGCAAGTTCACACTCACCGAAACAGCAGTCAGAGACTTCTTGTACACTTACAAGAAAGACCTTTCTAATGTAAACACATGTTTTAAAAAAGGAGTTTCTCTAATTTCCGAAGATACTTGCAATTTCCTTAATATCGCAGCTCCTGTATCTGCCAACGAATCTAATTCGGACAGTACAACAAAGTCCAATCCTATCGATCCTGGGTCATTTGAATGCGAAATATATGAGTATTCGTTAGACAAAAACCTTCTAGCATATTTGTATAACGACATAAGCTTTGGCAGTCTCATCAATCGTGATGAATATCGCGACTTTGTTTTACGCTATCATGGAATTAAGGTTGTTCGAGACGGATTTGTAATTCAAGGATTTGGCGATGGTGATGGTGGCGACTGGTTAGGTTTATCGTCTTCGTCAAAGACTACAGGTTATTATTTTGATTTAAGAAATGACAGTGTTATTGGCTGTGTATATCTAACAGGTGTTGCCAATTCTTTACTAAAAGAAACGACTAACCGAGAAGGCTTCGTAGAAGATGAGTATTTTCGTGCATTTAAGTCGATATTAGTTGAGTCTATAAAGAGAATTAACCGGAACAGAAAAAAATTAAACGACTTCATGAAAAAATATGTTGTTGATTCAATCGCTGTTTCTGGTAATCCTAGTTCGGATGTATTAAACTACAAACCAGTGATTGAGCAAATTAGAGACGAACTCCGTGAAGTAGATGCATCAGTTACTGGAAAGTCTGCACACATTGACACAGCGCTAAAAGAATACAGAACAGCCCAAAGATTAGTTGCGGATGCACCTTTCGTTCCTACCGAAGCGGTTAGCAAAATGAATGAAATTTATGGGTATATTCAGGCAGCTTCCAATGACTATCAACTCCTGCTTAATGAGCGCGATGCTATCAGCAGAAAATTAGATGCAATTAATCTCGATTTTGAAAAAATGAGCGAGCGCATCCAAGACCTTTTCGAACTCGCTGGATTAGGCATTTCTGTTGAGATGTTTACCCATGAGTTTGATTCTGCCGTCAGGAGTGTCCGGCAAAAGAATCAGCAGATTATCGACGACAGAGATTCACAAACTGTAGATAGCTTAATCCGTCATGTTAATTACGTTACCTATTCATTAGATGCACTCAGAAAACAAATGTCGTATTTTAATCCCGGATTAAAGTTTGTCCGCGCAGAAAAACAGATTTTTAGTTTTAGGGAGTTCATTAAAACACACCAGTCATTCTACATTGAACGATGCAACAACAAGCATATCAATTTTGTCATAGATATCAATGTGGATTTTGATTTACGGCTCAACAGAGGCATGCTAAACCAAGTTTTTGACAATTTATTTAGCAACGCTGAGTACTGGCTCGATTATTCTGTACAACAAGGGCTAATATCCCAAAAGCAATACAATATTTCAACAATAGAGCGTGGTATCATTGTAGTTTGGGACAATGGTATTGGAATTAGCCCGGATATTGAGACTCGTTTGTTTGATCCATTTGAGACTAAGAAGAAAGAGGGACGTGGGTTAGGACTTTATATTGCTGCGGGAAACTTGAAGTACAGTTCTTCAAGAATCCGACTTCTTAATGAACGCAATCAGTTCGGCAATATGTTTAAGTTTGAAATCGATGTTTCTCAAGTGACGCAGTGACTAAGGTGGGTAGACATAGATGATTAACACACTTTTTTCGATGCACAACATCAAATATGTTATCAGTGTTGATGATTGCTTCTTTTCACCAAAGAGAGAAGAAGCAGAAGCCGTTGTTTATAGTGAGATGTGTACTTCTTTAGAACCCTTTAGGAGTGTCCTTTCATCTTGCGACCATACCGAAATTTTTGATGAAATTAAAGAGATGCTAAGTGTGGGAGTAGATTCTCCGACACTGATTCACTCGCTTTTGAGCGGTTTGAAAGACGATGAACTCTTAAAATGTTATGAAGTTTGTAAACAAAATGGGGCAACATATACGACGGAACGCGATGGAATCATTGCTTTTCTTGAGGATTTGAAAAGCGGTGGACAAATCAAAGAGTATTTAACATTTCCGTCAACAGCTGAAGCTAATAGTTTTAATGTTCAGGAAGCCGGTATGACAGATGGCGGTATACTTTGGCTATTAGATCGGAATTTTTTGCGAGTCGGAGAATCAGCTGATGCTGGCCTTGCGCTGGCTGAAAATTTGGTCAGAAAAACAGATGGTATATCCAGATATATTTATATTCTGTCTGCAGTTGATGCCGACTCTCAGCAGGGCGAAGACCAAATTGAGATTGAATTTGATAAAGTCTTGGTAGAAAAATGCTCGGCAGAAACTCATTCTTTCATTTACTATATCAACAAAGAAAGAGTTCTAAAAAATAAAGCTGACAGAATTGCCAAAAGTCTTGCACAGGGGTTTAAACGAAAAGCGTGCTATGAACTGCTTCAACTATTCGGTGATTGCCTATCAGACAGTCTGACCGATGCGTCTACAAAAATTCAATCTGTACGGCAAAAAACTTTGAATGCTATCTTTTTCAACAAGGTCCAGAAGAACGGCGAGTCTTACACCGATTTCGCCGGAAGATTTGTACAAATTTTTTTCGATGATGGATATAATAGAGCAATTGCTCAGAAATATAATGCAATTGCAGCAAAAGCCAAATATTATGAATCCCTATGCTCGACCATTGTTGATGATACAGAGAACAGCAAAGAGTTGACCAATATACTCAAAGAATATCGCGAAATTGAACTTTTTAACAAGCATATTAATGCCCAACACTGCGAAGTCGCTACTGGTGATATTTTCAAAATTGCCGATTCGTTCTATTTATTAGTATCGCAGGCGTGTGATACATACCTACGGAAAGACGGGGAGCGAAAATTAACAGAAGCGGTTTTGCTAGAAATTTTAGATGACGGAAAAAAGCGAGAGTACTCCTATCATTTATCATGTTTTAACACGATGAGCAAGCCAACTGTCGTCTATCATTCTCCCAAAATTCTACCATTTGAAATACTGGACTTATGTGCATTTAATAACTCCGGAGTAGCCACTATATGCATCAAGGATGCTGGAGAATTTGAGAAAGAGTTAGAGCTATATACGGTTAATTATCAAGCGCGCTTTTACAAAGTCCTTGAGAGAATTTCGACGATTCATTATAATCGCATGTTATTACAAAGATTTTGGGAGGATCCGTCCTCCGTTCCTTGCGAAGCTGCGCACAATGCACAAGACCAACTTGACAGAATTGATCCTTCGTTGAAAGAGTATGAGGCTCTTGATAATCGTGTTTTATTTCCAGTAAAAAGAGTTTGCCGTCTCAACGAACTAACTACAATTGATATCATAAAGGAATATGGTATTATGCTCTCACGGATTGGACATCCTTTCGATTTCGCAAATAATCACTAACCATCTATAAATGTTGAGAGGTATTTTCAATTGGTTGTACCAAAGTGTCCCCGGCTCTGCCGGGGGTAGAAAAGAGCTTCAGCGGACAACAAAGAAACAGGAAGAATCCCTCAATAGCGCAGAAGTGGTTTGCCGACCACACGTCTATGGTAGAGAGGGGGTCTATACTCCTTTACCCACCGGCAGATCACGCTCTTCTGTCTGCGGTATATTCCTTTTCCGGTGTCCATACTCGTCTCTTTTGCCCTTTTCTCACTATTGCCACCTCCTCTGTTATTTTCCCACAAAGAAGAAAAGGTGGACAACATGGTGGTTTTCCATGTGTCCACCTTTTTTACAACTTCACTTAGCCGGAGGCTTTGGCTCACTGATCTAAGTCAATCTCGCTACTAAGGGAACAGACTGCTTAGTGCCTCTGGGAGCGAATTGTTTACTTTGATTGGTTAAAGAAAACCACCAGCCTGGCTGGTGGTTCCAAAAAGCTTTAGCTTTGCCCAGAATAAAATATCCGAGCGAAGCGAGGAACAACTGATAAAAATATTTAAAAGGGAATCTATCAAGTTTAACATGTACTCGAAAAGAGAAACCCTACCGCTATTCTAATAGCAGCAGGGCATCTCATGCGAGCGAAAGAAGATTCGATGAGCCTATAGGCTCGGCTGGTAAAAGGCCCTAAGGGGGCCTGTGCAAACCACCGGCACGGCCGGTGGTTATGATTATCCAAAGCTGTCCAAATCGTTCAGCATTTCCAAGATGTCTGCGCTAACCTGTTCCACATTCTCATGGGGATTGGCAGCTGCTGGTGTAGGAAGCGGGACACTGGAGCTGAGCCGTTCTTCGATCAGCTGCCGGATTTTATCTTCCAGCATCCGAGTATTTAGATTAGAAACGTGAACCTGCACGCGCACCTAACTATCAAGCAGTTCCGGATTATCCTCCAGATATTTGTTCAGAGCAGCCACGATGATTGGGCTTTTCCTGTTGCCCAGCTGCTCAAGGAACTGGCCTGCCTGCCGTTCTTCGGCAGTGTTCATACCAAATTGAAGGGTGTAACGGTTCTTTCCATCTTTAATCAACGCGGTTCACCCCCGTTTATGGTTAAGTTCGCAGAAGAGAAAGCTGTCCTTCTGCCATTGCCTGATAGCCAATAGCATTGGCGTTCACATTCTCCACAAAACTGGCTGATGCTACCAGAGGGGAATGCTCCAGATAATCCCGGAACAGGACAGAGCCGCCGCCAATGAAGACAGCTGGGTTAGAACGCAGATCTACCTTCAGTTCACGCAGCTGATCCAGAATATCCTTCGCGTGCTGTTCCGCGGACTTGCGGATGGTATCCTTTACATCCGCGGGGAGAATGGTTTCCTTGCCGCACAGCACGGCGCTGATATGTTCATCCTCGATCTGCATATCATGCAGGGCGCCGACCCTGCGGATGATGTCATTGTTCATGGTAATGATACCGGTTTCCAAACTGCGGCAGAACTGCATGTCGGGCTTGCCGCTGCGCAGGAGCAGAACATCGGTGGTGTAGCCGCCAATGTCGATCAGGAACAAGCGCAAGTGGTGCTTGAGCTGGCTTTTCTGAGGCGCGATGGCAGCAAATGCCTGCGGATACACAAAGACATCCCGAATCAGAATGGTCACAGGCTTGTCGTTGTAAGAGAATTGGACGGACTCACTGCGTTTGAAGTAGGCCCTGAACTTGTCCTTCAGAATGCTGTAGTGTTCCGGGGGCAGACCTACCGCCAGCTCGATTTTCTCTGCTGCGGGCAGAGGGCCGGCATAGGAAAGCTCTTTGGAAATAGCAAATAAGGTGAGAATGAAGAAACTTTCATCCCGGGTCTTATCCCGGCGATACGGAAGACGCTGACCGGAAAGGGTCCAGTATTCTCCCTTATACTCCAGAACTTCATCTGCCATAGGCGGGCGGACAGAGTGCCGTGCCAGACCGGAAATAAAATTGTAGTGGATGGTCTTGATGGCGTGATTACCGTGGTCGACTGCGATTAACATAATGGTTTCCTCCTGAATAATGTTTTGTATACTTGATTACACCGCTGCAAATGCGTATTTGCAACACATATGCTTATAATTTTTAGAAATGCGTACAAAAAGGACGGAGACCCGGCTGGGTTCCGTCCTTTGCGAGATGTCAGAGCAGACCTTCCTGACGACAGTGCCATACATAATCGTCAAGGCCTTTGTATTGGGGATCCCATAGGTAGGTTCCGTAGTCGATCCCGGACTGAGCCAGCATAGCGGACAGATTGAAATAGCCATCCTTCACATGGGGATTTTTCAGATAGTCCATGTCGAATGCCGTCATGATCTTGGTGGTTCCCTTGGATTGCACGTACTCCAGTGTTTCCTTCAGATGATTCAGGGAATTGACGCCGGGTACCGCAATTACCGTCAGGCCGGTAATGTGGTGGATGATGTCTGCCTTCATGGGCCCTTCGGTCAGAAGGACTGTCGGGGTAGGCTCGCCAGCGATATGGGTCCAGCATTCTGCCTTACAGCCGTCCTGCTTTCCAACGCTGGTGAGCCATCGAAACTTTCCCTTTTTAATGAAATCCAATCGGATCTGCAGGCCCTGGATTTTTCCTTCTGGGGTTCTTGCCGGTACGAGAATGCCTCGCCTTTCCTTGCTGATGGTCCAGTTTCCAGCCATATCATGGTAGAACCCGGGGACACCGGCCAGATAATGGCCTTCCTCATGGAGCTGCTTTGCAATGGCAGAGAAGCCTGCAACGGGCATGGTCTTGTAGCCATTCTGACAGATCATTTCCTCAGTCATGCCTCTTGACAGCAGGTTTTCCAGATGGTCAGACGCCAGTGACAGCTTGGAGAGCAGCGCCGTATAGGTTTCATGCCGGGCATCAATGTCCGTGAGGGGCAATTCAATATCCTGCAGAATGGGGCGTGTGACTGTCCTCCGCTCCCGCTTGCGATTGCTGTTTTCATGGTGAAATGAGTCGCTATCCTTCAGGCCAAGCTCCTTTATCAGACTTTCCCGCACGTTTTTGCGGTCAACCTGAGCATAGTACGCATACAGATCAAAAACGCCGCCTGAGAAATGACACCGGGGACAGCAGAATACATCTTTCGTAAGATTGATGTTCAGGTGCTTTCCCCGTGGATTCGTGTCACAGCAAGGGCAGCTTATATTGTAGCTGTGTCTGCCGCCCGGCGGTTCCGGAATGCCGATCAAAGGGATAATATCATAAATATGGATTTCGACCATGCAGCCTCCTTTCCAGGGGGATGTGTGGTACATCCCCCTTTATCGCAAGCGGTTTATGCGGGTGCTTGTTCCATTGCATAATTGCAGATATACTCTGCAGCGGCACGAATGGTTTCATCGCCGCTGAATTTTGCGGCCAGCCAGTTAATTGCCCGAGGCTCTGTGTTGAGTACTTCGCCCAGTGTCTTGCCGCCATGTTTCTTGATGGGACTCACGACGGCACATGCCTGTTCAAACTTCTGTTCCGGCGTCAGTTCTACAATAACAGGCTCCGGATCCGAAACAGGAGGTGCAGCAACTACGGCAGACGTTTCTGTTTCAGGCTGGGGAGCGGGCGGTGTGCCTGTGGGCATTGGCGCAGGAGGTGTTATGCCATTTCCTGTGCCAAGCTCGTCAGGGACATTGCCGTCGAAACCGTCTCCGGCAGCACTGAACTGTAAACCGAAACCGGCATTACGCAAGGCAATACCGATTGCCGCAGTCTGCGCCCATTCCCGGGGAGAAACGGTAGGCTTCAGCGAATCATATTTGCGGGAAGCAGTGGCTTCAGACAGATAGCAATCTGCCGGATCCTTGTAGCTGACATATACTCTCGCAGTCGCAACGAAGTAGTCCTTCACAGGCTCAACCTGCAGTGCGATTTTCCCTTCGGGGTGCCGCAGACGGAACCACGCAAGCTGCGCCATGACGGGCAGCCGCTTTCGCTTTTCCTGCGTCGTGAGGTCTACATAGTCTACCGTCAGATGGGACGGATCGAAGCCATCCACCTGATTAATGGTGTTCAGGACAGAAAACTGGGAATTGATATTCTGACTCATGTGATTACCTCCTGATCAGAATGGGATATAAGTGAAGCGGTACTGGAGCCATGCGGGCAGTACCGTGTTGACCATCCTGCAGATGGCATCCCGGTAAGCCTCCGGTGTGGTTGGCGCAAAGCTCTGGAACTGCTTGCGGAAGCTGGTGATCACCGTCTGGAGATTGCCGAGAGCAGTCGCACGCTGTTTCTTCAGCTTTTCATCCGCGGGAATACCAAACTGCCGCTCCTGAAGCAGACAGGTAAAGAGCGCGTCAACGATCTTGTAGTGATAGCTCATTGCGCTCACATCAGCGGTAACAGGAGCTGTTTTGACAAAATTCATGCAGCTCTCCAGAATGGAGATCCGGTAAAGCAGTTCCTGATACCCCAAGAGCTGATCCATGGTCAGCTTATGCTCCGCAATTATTGCGTTGAGCTGCTGCTTGTTCTGGTAGTACATATCCAATGTGGTTGCCATAACGGTCATTTCCTTTCTACTCAATGAAGTCTTGAATTCTTTGCGCCAGACGGGTACCCCGCTGGTCGGCTTTGGTATTGCGGATTGCTCGACACAACGCTTTCCGCTCCCCAACAATGGCGAGCCGGAGCCTTGCTCGGGTAATTGCTGTGTAGACGATGGCACGCATCAGCATGATCGCGTGGGCGCATTGCAGGTTCAGAATGACAGATTTGTACTGGGCGCCCTGAGACTTATGGACGGTGGAGGCGTATCCGAGATCCAGCATTCTAAGCTGATCACTTTCATAGGCCATGACCCGTCCATCCCCAAAGTCAATTTCCACGGTAGCCTCATTTTCGGGGCCGGTGATATTGGTGATGTAACCCACGTCGCCGTTGTTGACCTGCTCGTAGTTCTTGATCTGCATGACCTTATCGCCAAGCCGGAAGCGCAGCTGTCCGGAAACGGCTTCAGCTTTTCCCGGAGCCGGTGGATTCACCAGTGCCTGCAATCGTGCGTTCATGGCATCTACGGATGTTTCAGTCCTACGCCGGAAGGGGGTCAGGAATGCCGTGCCATCCACACCGAATTTTTGAACTTCCTGCATATACAGGTTTTCAATGATATCGGCGGATACTGTCAGATCCTTGGAATCAAAGAACATGAAATCCGGGCCGTACTCCATACTCAGATTGCCATGCTTGATCAGCCGGGCATTGGTAGCGATCCGGCTTCCGGCGCTCTGGCGGAATACATGATCCAAACGAACCACGGGTACAGCGCCGCTGTTGATGATGTCCTTTAAGACGGCGCCGGGGCCTACAGAGGGAAGCTGGTCCGCGTCACCTACCAGAATCAGTCTGGCATGAGGCGGGATGGCAGCAAACAGCCGCTCTGCGAGAAAGGCGTCCATCATGGAGACCTCATCTACAAGAATCAGATCCGCATTCAGCATGATGCCTTCAGTCAGGGTGCCGTCAGGGTTGGCTTTAATGCACAGAGCCTTGTGGATCGTTGATGCCGGAAGCCCGGAGGATTCCTTCATCCTTTGCGCTGCCTGCCCGGTGGGGGCGCAGCATATGATCTGTGCTTCCGGATACTTTTCCTGATACAGATCAAGGATCGCCCGCTGAACTGCGGTTTTGCCTGTCCCCGGGCCGCCCGTTATGACGCAGAACTTTGTGGAAAGCGCCATTTTTACCGCCTCCCGCTGTTCCGGTGCCAATGTGATCCTGAGCTTCCGTTCCTCGCCCAGAATGGCGTGATCCAGATCCTCGTAAGGCTCGATGGTCGTTTTCATCTGCTGTGCGATATGAAAGGCAATATTGTTTTCCACGGTGGCAGTCGCAGTGCGGTAGATGTAGTGGTCATAGCAGACAAGCCGGTTCGCCTGTACCAGTTGGAAGGCTCTTGCGGCCGCCATCTCCTCAGTGATCTCCGGTGTTTCCAGAAGGCGCAGCGCCCTGCGGAGGAAATCGTGTTTTTCCAGACACATATGTCCCTCCGCCTCGCCTTCGGCGATTGCGTACATCAGCGCTTCGTCGACACGTTCCGGGGAAACGGCGGGAAGTCCTAAACGCATTGCCAGCTTGTCAGCTGTTTTGAATGCGATACCTGCCATTTCCACCAGCTGGTACGGATGCTTCCGGATGATATCCAGAGTATCCTTTCCATACTCGCGGTAGATCTTAATGGCTCGGTTGGCGGTAACGCCGTGGGGCGTCAGAAAGGCAATCACGTCCCGGGCGCCGCGGGTGGCCAGATAGGAATCGCAGATCATCCTGAGGCGTCTTTTGCTGATGCCCTGAATGGTCATGAGCTTTTCCGGCTCCTGATCCAGAATCTCCAGCGTGTCCTGCCCGAAGGAATCGTAGATTTTCTCTGCGATTTTTCGGCCAACACCTTTGATCTGACCGGATGCCAGATAACCGATGATGCCCTCCTTGGTATGGGAAATTACCTCCTCGTAGCTCTCTACCTCGAACTGGAGTCCGTGCTTCGGATGTCTGACCCAGTGGCCATTCAGACGGAATCGAACTTTTTCCGTGATGGGGAGGCAATAGCCGACAGCTTTGAACTGACGCATTGCATTGCCGCTGCCATCGTGCAGGATTTCCAGCGGACGGTAAACGGCGATCATATAGTCAACGGTGGAAGCATCGGCCATCCGGGGATAGAGGAGCTTATCAAATTGACATAACACTTGTTTTCTCCTTTCTCAAGAGCTTTTTATTTGGCGATAAGTGCATGCCGGGTCTGGGGAATATAATAATTCTCCTCCACGACATCAAACGCCCTTGCCATATGAATAGCCTGACTGACAAGATCGTCAGCCAGACTGTCCAGCTCCTGTACAAGTTTTACACGGTCCCGGAGTTCAGACAGCGACCATTCTTCATAGTCGTCCTCCATGTCCGTACCCCGGCCGGGGAACGTGACGGGCTGTTTTGGCGGGATACGGAAATCCACACGGGACGCTTTCCCGCAGACACCGCACACATTGCCTGTGTCAGCGACACTGCGGCAGTTCCGCTGGCCGCAGCAGGTGCAGTAAGACAGATATCCGGTGGGCTTCAGATCCCCATGGTAGAGGACCAGATAGCCGCCGCTTCTGCCGTTGAACCCCGCCTGCCAGCGGAAGTTGTGGGCTGCATTAAACAGATACAGCGTTTCCTGCCGCATAAGCAAGAACTCCCGGGTATCGAGCATATCGAAAAGCTTGGATTCAATCTCAGGATCCAGACCAAGTCTGTAAATTTTGAGGTTACAGGCATACGATGTTGCATGATTCCAGGAGTTCATTGTGGAATATCGGAAATGGTTGCGCAGGTAATCCGTCATTTCGCAGCGGGACCGAAGGTCGATTCGTTCAAAGAATTTTCGCATATTGTTTCTCCCTGATCAAATCGGCTGTACCGAAACTTTCACCTTACGGCTGGTGGATATGTTCAACACATCCGCATAGACGCCGGGATACTTCTTTTTCAGAGCATCGGAGCTGGGCCGCTTGGTGGTTCTCGCTACGAAATCAATGAGGAGCTTGTCTTTGGTAGTTGTCAGAATACCATGCTCATGCTCCTTCATGACTTCGGCAATTCGCACGGAGTGTGCTTCGATCTCCTTTTCGTAGCGTTTCTTTTCGTCTTCGCATTCCCTGACTTTGGCCTGCAAGTTGGCGATCTGCCGAAGCTGCCGCTCAAACTTGTATGGCAATTCAATGGTAGGAAGACCGGGTTTGCTGGCACCATAAATCCTTGCGAGAGATTCCATTGCCAGTGTGGGTTTGACACCGCTCATGGTAGGCGGGACATCGTGTTCAAGGCTCCAGATCCATTCATCCAGCCGCTCGAATATCATGTCCTCTTTGACAAGATCACGCTTGATTTCCGGCATTGCCAGATCGTTGGCAGGATTATTCCCCCAGAAGCACGAGAACGCCCCGTGCTGGACGTCTGCTACAGCGAGGTAGAAGCGGAGCTGGAATTCATAGTACAGGGGGATCGCGTCGTCTGCCCAGTCTTCCGCTTTGTGATAGGTGCAGCTTTTGCATTCCAGAATGCCGGGCTGACCATCGCTGGCCCGCTCATACCGCCGGTCAAAATTGGCCAGAGCGTAGGGATGGTCTGTGTGTTGGTACAGCCCCTTGTCATCGTAGACGTAGTTGCCGCTTTTCTTTGCATACCAGTATGCCGCAATCGGTTCGAGCAGATGTCCCATCTCCAGCTGGTCGGCATTGTTTTTGGGTTTTGGCTTCATGCGCCCCTTTTTGATCATCCACAGTTCCAGCGGGGTCGTCCACGGTGAAACGCCGAATATGGCGGCCACATCGCTTCCACCGATGGTATAGGGGATATCGCCTTTGGGGCCATGCATACGGCATTCCAGCCAGCGGTCATTGCTCATTCCGGTGGTGTCGCAAAGTAATATCGGAGCAGCCATTACCACTTCAGCTCCTTTGCCACATCATAGTCGCTCCACCGGATACTCAGAGCGCGTGCCATGTTTTCTTCGGCCTTGAGCAGCTTTGCTTCCGGGGTGTGGCATGTCTTCATCATGTAGGGAATTTCCTGCATGGCCATGAAGACATCATGGGCAGTCGCAGGTCCTCCGCCGTAAGCCATTTCATACATGGCGATCGCTTCCAACGCTTCCTTCTTCGGAAGGGAGAGCTTTTTGCAGACCCGGGTCATGGCATTGACAGGGTACTCCAGCGGAATTTCCAGCAGGCTCTGCAGCTTGGCAACGGAATCGCAGAACTTGGCAAACAGCTTGTCCATCTCAGTATCAAAATCTGCGATCTTACGCTGATTCCGGTGATCCACACCAATGCAGTCGCCGATATGGATCGGCTGCTGTGCGCCTATCAGCAAAGCGGATACTTTTGCGGAGGCAACGCCGGTGTCTGATGTCATGAACCGGATACCGGGAACCAGCCTGTTTGCCATCGCTGCTTGACCGTGCGCGGCAAGGGCTTTGGCATAGGCACCCAGAATGCCTTCCTTTTGATCAGGGAGGATCCAGCTGCCGCAGGTATAGGCATGGTCGGTATACCCGCTTTCAAACACGAAGCCGGGAAAACGTTCCCCCAGCTTCTTCTCCAGCGTAACCAGCAGTTCATCCATGGGAAGCACGGAATAATCCGTTTCGTCGCCGGAGTGAACCGCGGAAACCTTTTCGTTCCGGATCAGCAGGAGCGCATCCGAATTGTGTACGGACAGGCAGGCGTTGAGTACATTGGCAAGGTCTTTGCGACTGAGTTTGGGAAGTGCTGTGCCATTGATCTTTGCGCGTTCGGTCAGCGTTTTGTAGGCCGTGCTGCGGACGGGATAGATATTTCCATCCACATTCAGCGCAAGGCCGAGGTTGGCGGCGGTGTCTTTGATTGCGTCCTCGCTGGTACCTGCGGCAAACGCTGCGGGGTGACCGTACAGGGGAGAGGCGGAGTCCAGAGGTTCCACATGAAGGTCTTTGACCTTACAGCGGCGCCAACTGGATGCCATACTCAGTGCTTGATGGTAGCTGAGCATGGACGGATAGTTGTCAAAGGTGGCTTCAAAGTTGTCGTGACAGGATAACATGTTGCTTGCTCCTTTCGGTTGTTTGGCGGAAACCGCCGGATATAACAAAAGCCAGTAATCCCCGGAAGAAAGGAGACTACTGGCAAGTGTTTACGATATTAGTTGTCAGAAAATAGAAAAAGTGCCATTTGCGCAAAAATGCAAATGACACTTGAGAAGAACCCGGAAACTGTGTTTTGCCGCTGCAAAACTCTGATACTATGTTGATGGCATTATATCATAGCTGCCGGCATTAGTCAATTACCGGATTCCGGAAGTTTTATTTCCGGCGGTAAGGTGCCGCAGGTACGGCGCCTCTCCTGACTACTGTATTGTCATGATATCCTTTGCGAAAGGAAAAGCAGTTTATTTTAGTCAGTAGGTGTAAAAGGAAAAGGGATGCCGCCAGAGGCAGCATCCCGAGATGTAGTAGACTTATCCGATTGATTTGGTCGACGCTTGCATGGATGAACGCCATCCAGCATTGTGTGGGGAATCATTGCGCAATGAGTTTCCGAATAATGTCCTTATCGGATTCCGGCGTTTTCAGGAGCTTCATTGCTTCATCGACAGAGACAGACAAGCTCTCCATAAGAGCACGTACAGCGCCAATTTTTTCTTCCAAACGGCCTTCTGCGCGGCCTTCATCCCGTTCAGCCATTACTAATTTTTCAACTTCTCTGCACATGGTGGTTGCCCCCTTTACATTTTCTTTGAAATACCTTACGCGCTCGGCAAGAACCGGATAGTGCATGTCATCTGCCTGTGTACAGGAGAAATCATGCATCAGCTTGCCTAGAGGCGTATCGTTTTTGCACTGCGCATTGACGTATATGATGTGGGAGCCGTCGCCGAAAGGTTTGCCGGTTTCCTGAATCATCCGGTCAATGTGGTAGATGGGAAGTCCTGCCTTCAGAACATCCCGCTCTGTAATGAAAATAACGTAGGTTTCCCGCAGCTCTTCATAGCGGTCACCGGGGTGTGTCAGATTTGCATCCAGCAGGCTGCTGTTGTATCTGGCACGGTGTGCATCCGCGCCTTCGTCCCGCCGCTGGATCTCAATGTTGTAGTGCTTGCCCTTCTGGTCAACCGCCAGAATATCCAGACGAACAGAGCGCCCCTGAAGATTCTTGATGCTGTATTGACCATGGACTTCTTGAACAACGAGATCGCTGCGTTCCAGAATGATATGCAGCAGCAACTGCGCACATTCCTTATCCTCGAAGACCTTGCTCATAAAGTCATCGTCCAACAGGCGAAAGCCCTGCAGGAGACGCATGTACTTGGCATTCTGCCGTACAAACTCCTCCGGAAGACCGGGGAATGCATCCAGTTTTTCTGTTTCCATGATGTTTCCTCCTCTTGCTGGCAACAATAGTATACCACATTCCGTTCCTTTCGTCCAGTGAAAACATTGTAAATTCGCGTTATCTGTAGGCGCTTTTGCAACTTTGCTGGCAGTGACATGGGAAGTTCCTGCTGCTCAATGCAGACTTTATAGTGATTCTCGTAGTACGAATCGTGAAGCCCAAATTCATAGCTTCGGGGTGTACATTCCACGCCCCAATCAGGGCGATCAGGCCATTCGGAAGCATATCCACTTTCCAGCTGTGCAGTAACCAGCTCTGTAAGAATGTATTTCGCCATGCCGGGGGTTGTGGTGAGAGAGAAGTCCTCGCCATAGTCTCCACCGAATGCCCAATCCTCCCGGATAATATAGATTGTCAGTTTTTGCCATGAGGGTATCGGTTCCAGCACCTTGAGCATATCGGGAGCCATGATGACGGTATCCAGTCCAATATCTTCCAGATGCATCTCTCTGCGGTATAGCTGCGAGAATCGGCTTTCTATGGCCTTGATGTCATCAGCCAGCACAGGGGGCATAAAGGAACAGTAGATGTCCGGGGTATCGTTTTCCGTTTCCCGATCATCGCCGTCCCGGATCTCTGTGATGGTACCATACAGTCCCTCATAATCGCTGGCATCATTTGCGCAGACCTTGCCGCCAATGGTGTAGGTTATGCCTTCGCATTGAAATTGTGCGCCGACTCGGTTAATAAACATAAAGTACTTTCTTTCTGTCATATCGACAGGTGGGCAGCGTGGCATGTGCCGGCTACCCACCTGAGAGTAAAGTGATTTGCTATGATTTATGCGCCTTATAACAATGAAATCACCTTAGAAAGCGTTTGATGACTGCGGTCAGCTTCACCGGAAGCTGATTCAGGTCGGTGATATCAAGGAAGGAATCGCCATAGATGCGCTCAATGTTGGGCTTGTCCTCACCGATTGCAGCGGCAATGAACAGAATGCCCTTGCGCTTGTATTCCTGCTTGATGCCGCGCAGATCTTCTTCAGCTGCGGTACCGCTGTAGCCTCTGGCTGCGGGCTGTCCATCTGATAGCAGCATGAGTATCCGAATTTCTTCGGGACGCTTGGATAGCTGCTCAGCGACAAACCGCAGAGCGGCGCCGTCTCGATTGCTGTTTCTGGCAGAGATGTCCATGAGCCGGAACTTATCATCCCGGTCGATGCTGTCGAACTCCGCATAGGAGTACAGATCAACATCGGCACCCCAACCGGTGGAATGCCCGTAGATCATGATGGGGATGTTCAGGGATTGGCAGAAATCATAGAGGATAATGGCTGCCGCCCGCGCATAGGTGCTGCGATCACCGCAGGACATGGAACCCGATTCATCCAGCAGCAGACCAACGGAAATCCTTGGAATCTCGTTTGGAAGATTGTTCGTGTAGAAAACCTTTCCGTCATTTCGGCACAAAGCGTGTGCATCCAGACGACGTCCCATCACCAGACCGGTTTGCTTTCCGCCGCGCTGTTGGTCATTTAATTTTTGAATCAGACTGCGCTGGAGTTTCTTGGAGATGTCCAGCAGCGGTCCGCAGATCTGGTAGAACTGATCCTCCAGCTCGTCGTCGACTTGTGCGATCCGATGGACCTGAATGTTCACGCCACTGTGGATGTCGCCATAGGAAATGCTCTGGGCAGCTTCGTTCAGCTCCTTCAGGCGCTCGGTTTCGAGCTGCTTACAGGCTGCCTTTTCTGCCATCTGCCCCAGCATCCGTTCGATGTCCGTGGCAGCATTCTCATTCATTTTCCGCCTGTAGTCGGTATCATACTCGGTGGAGCCTCCTATGGGAGCGGACACGGAATCTGTCTGGTGGAACGGAATCCGGCCGCCTTCCTCTGCAGTAGTCTCCTGCTTTTGGGAATCTCCGCCGGTACCGCTCAGTGGGGTACTGACGTCGTCAGAACCGGAGGAATCGTCAGAATCGGCTTGATTGGAAGCCGGCTTTTCTTCAGATTTATTCTCCTCCGAACTGCTGTCACCAGACTCGTTTTCCTTTTTGCCTGGAGCCTCAGACTCATCCGGTTTTTCATCGTTACCCCCAGACCCGTTTTGGCGGGCCAGAGCCTGCGTGCGGGTACGGGTTGCAGCATTCGCTGCGACGCCTTTCCTTACTTCAGAACTGGAAACAGGCTTTTCGGATCCGGTGCCTTCCGCGCTGGATCCGGCGATAACCTGAAGCAGCCCGGAAAGAACTTCGCCCGCCGAACTCCCGGTTCCGGAGGCAACTGCCTCATCCTGATGCTTTTTGCAAAGCTCGATGTAGTCTTCAATGTGATGCCAGCAGCGGATCAGGATAAGACTGACGATTTTCCAGCGTTCCTTTGCGGAAGCGGTGGTCACGGCTGTGTCCAACTGCGGTATCAGCCGGAAGATCGTTTGGATACGTTCGTCGCTCAGGGGCGTCTCGCCATATTTGATTTCGCCGTACAGGGCATAGGAGAGCATGATTTGCAGAATGGTATGGAAGATGTGACCGGAGCCGGCATCTTCCGTTTCCATCATCTGCGTTACAGTGCGCATGTCCTGATACTGGTGATCGCGCATGACAGACAGGTTATAGCCGAGTACGCCGGGAAAATCGGCGAGAATCCGGCCTTCGATGTATCCGTCCTCCAACACATTGGCAATGTAGCATGCAATCTGCATTGCAAATTCCAGATTCCTAGGATCCAGTTTCACATATTCCCAGAAATCGCGTTCGTTGGCGGCATCCCGGGAGGTTTTCAAATCTGGGGGCGCCGGATACCACTTGAATTTAGACAAGTAATTCATGTAGGTTTGCTTTACCAGAAAATCGGTATACAGCACATGACCTAACTCATGCGCGAACAGCCCAGACACCATCACATAGCGATCCATTCGTCCCTTGATCTTGGTGACACACGGGTGTCCGGCATTGATCAGGATAGATGTGTTATTGGTACAGGCAGCATTCGGGTTGTTGGGATTCCAGTAGATATTGACGTGGACGCGCCGGTCATATCGATACCGTCGTGTCTGCGCTGCCGCTACATCCTCGTAGTGACCGGCAAGGATTCGGGAGGTGAAGAACTGCTTGTCTGTGATTTTGCTCCGATGTTCGTTCAGAAGCTGCTTGACACGTTTGTGACTTACTCTTGCCATTGGAAAGCCTCCTTTCTCATGCGGTCTTCCGACGCTTGGGAGCAAAGATCGGTTCCAGAATCGCAGTCTTCAAAGTCTCCCGATCCTCCGGGTCAGAGGTGGCCTTGCTGATGATTGTACAGAGCGCAGAGCGATATGGGTCGCCGGTGATCTCGGTGCTATTGATCCAATCGATGAGGCTTCTCATACCGCAGGAGCCGTCGGCGATGCCGTTCTTACGCATATACTCGGACATGTCATTGACGACCTGAACCATCTGGGAAACCTGATATTCATCGGTGGCGCCGGTAACAGCCATGGCACGCTGGGCCATGACATCAGGGTCGGGCAGCTCAATGTCTTCCACCAGACTCATTCGGTCAACGACAGACTGGTTCAGCCCGCGGCAGCCCTCATAGGTGATATTCGTTGTAACTACGACCACCGTGTCGGGATGCCGCTGGATGACTTCGCCGGTGGGCAAAGTGATAGAACCGGTCTGCTCCAGGAGAGAGTTCAGGCCAACCAGCACACCCGGCTGGGTAATGACGGTAGGCTCCTGAATCTCGACCACATAGCCGTTTTTCAGAGCTTTAATGAAGTCGGTTTCCACATAGGTGTAGGTCTGACCGGAGGTGGACTCTTTTTCAACTGGCTTCGTCAGCGCCTTGATCTTCTCTGTGACCATATCCATGACAACAGCCATGCAGTCCCGGGAAGTGGCATCTTCGTTTTTTACGCCGGTCAGGCTCTGGAAAGTACCGGCAGGGTCAAAGTCCATGTCGTCCAGATCGGGCAGATTCATAAGTTTGGCTACATTGGCGAAGTTGATGCCGCCCATTGCCTGAAGCATTTCCAGCTGCTTATCCAGCTCTGCGTCACCCGTGGACACACTGTCCGTATTGGGGAACACCATGCCAACGAAATCGAACACTTCGGTGGAAGCGGAGCAGGTATACTTCATGTAGGGCAGATGCAATCCGGCCGCGATTGCCATAGCGCTCTGCGTTTTACCGGTACCGGCAGGGCCGCGCAGCAGAAAATTACGCATCTGCATGGGCTTGCCGGTGGTAATCTGGGCGTGCTTGCAGATATTGACCACCTGATCCGGGATGATGTACCAATCCTCCAGCTTGGGAACAAGGGATTCCTCCAGAATGGAGAGCTTTCGGCCTCCCGTCAACTGATATTTACCGACAAAATCCCGGTGGTCGATGGCAGCCTTTGCTGCAGAAACAGTGGCCTTTCCCGTTTTGGCAAGGATGGTAAATTCACCTGCCAGAACGGAAGTGGGGGTATAGACGCCTGATAGTAAATGCCCCTGAGATACGCGAAGCACATTTCCGGATTTGTCCAATGTGACCTTGATATGTGCCGGACAGGTGTCGTCCTTGATTCGGCGGTAAGCATTGTCACACAGGATCGCCATGGCGTCTGTAGCCTTTTTCATATCGGGATAACCGGCACTGCGCTGGTCGAAATAGGTCTGGAAGTTTTCATCGAACTCGTCGTCCTTCAGAAGCAGAGGCATCATAGCCATCATGACGGCGGCACCGTCCTGTGCGCTCTGGTGGAGCTTGTAGTTTTCGATGGCCTCCGTGTTGTTATCATAGATACTGGCCATGATATTGCCGGATCCGCTGTCAAACACAACCAGATGGTACATATCCGGACCGGCGGAGGATTTATACTCAGCCACAGTGCGGTGGTCGATGGTGCCGACAGCGCCTTCTCCAGTACCCACCATACAGTTACAAACTGCATGGACAGCCTTGACCATGGTGCAGGACAGCGTAGCCTCCGTTGCACTGCCATACTTGGAGGTGACTTTCACCTTCTTGTTTGTCAGCTTATCGAAAGGCTCCGGTAAGGCTCTGGAGAAGTTAAAGAGATTGCTCATAGAAACGCTCATTTGGTGATTTCCTTTCTGCAGTATTACTGCTCAATTTCGATAATGATGCCATCATCACAACAGTGTGCGCCGCGAAAATCACTGTGGATCAACGCTTCGCAGATTGCATCCCAGCTTTCTGTTACGGGAAGCTCCTGTGCCGGGATAAGGTATTCGCTGAGACCTTCGGCAACCGCCTCGTTGCACTGCTCGTTCAGATCAATGACATGGGACTCGACCCAGTTGAACGCAAGCGGGCCAAAGTTTTCAGGCATTGGCTCCTCGTCATCCTCGGGTACGGGTGCGGGCGGTGCTGGATTTCTTGCTGGATCCGGATCAGGGGCAGGAACCGGTGTGGAGGGCGTAGGGGTCGGCTGTTTCTCGTCAAATACGATGTCGACCACTTGAAACTGCTGTATAACAACACGCCCCCGGCGATAGCCGCCTGCCCTGTTCAGAAGCACATAGGTAGGATTCCCTGCCAGAATATCCTCCATGGCGCGTGGATTCTCCCAGACCCATCTGGCTTCCGGAAACTTGGCGCTTAGAATTTGCGTGATCCTGCATTGGACAATGGTGTATGCAGCGGATTGCAGATCCTTTTCGGTTGGAGGCTGACGGGGAGGCGGAAGTGTGGGAAGCGGCCTGACGGGTTCAACCTTCTGGGACGAAAGGAACAGCAGCCGCAGAGCAGCGACGAAGATTCCCAGAATGACCAGAAGGAGAATGGGCCACAGGCGGGTAATGTAGGTCAGCAAAGCAAGCTGTCCCAGAATTACCAGCACCTCATAGGCAATGTGTCGCTGACGTTTTTTGTCGTTCATTCGGGTACTCCTTTTTGTGGCAAAAAAACGCACATGTGTGATCTTCGGAAGACACGCATGTGCGTTTATTGTGCTATGTTCAATTGTGATACGACGCCTTACAGATTGAAGAAATTGTTGCCGCCGCCAAAGCCTTCATATCCCGTAAAATTACCGGGCATCTGGAAGCCTTCCTGAGGGGCTGCCGCAGGGGCGGGGGCACTGTCATTTTGAGTGTTGGATGCTGCCTTCTGGCCGTCGCCGGAACGTTTCCCGCCGCCGCTGTATTCCAGGTTATCCAGAATGACACAGGGCATGCTGCGTTTTTCCTTGGTTTCCTCGTCTTCCCAGACATCCTCGTCATATCGACCGCTCAGGCTGATAAAAGAGCCTTCCTTCAGTCCCATTTTGCGGATGCGGTCAACGAGTGACGGGTCAAAGCTCTTGACGGTGATGTTGATCCAGCGGTGGTTATCCTCGGCACGAGGATCGTAGACCTTCTGGCCTACACGGAAGCGCACAAAATCGCCCTTTTCAGAGAACTTGAGGGCAGGCGCGTTTTGGTAGCCCTTGGAGACCACCACATCGGACGCAAAGAACATTAACATTGTTGACTCCTTTCTGCAGGTTGTTCCTGCAAAGAAAAATGATATATTTCAACCCGCTTTGCGCAGGCAGAAACCGAGGGAAAATAAAAAAAGTGCCATTTGCAGAAAAGCAAATGACACCTGTTGAGAACTCGGAAACTACGTTTTGCCTGCGCAAAACTCTGATACTATGTTGATGGCATTATACCATGGCCCCCAGTATTAGTCAATCCTTTTGACGGGAACTTTGGATAACGCCAAGTGGCTGCAGAGGATCATGGTGCCGTCCATTTCATACACGGCGGTGCTGTCCGAAACGTACAAGGTCAGGGTATCACCGACGGTAAGGTTATGAGTATTTCGGATTCCTACCAGCTTGATGGTCTGCGTTTCGCTGCGCAGGTACATGGATTTGATCCGCCTGCGGAAGGGCGCTCGGTTAATTTCCGTGCAAGTAGCTTCAATAGTTACATACCGTCCCTGCTGGCAACGGTCATATAGGGAGGCCGCGCCGCCGAAGGAGGTAATGATCAGAGCAATACAGGGAAACAGGAAATGCCAGCTGCCGCCATAGGCCAGAAGAATCAGGAGCATGGCAACGCCAACCCCGCTCCCCGCGCACTGAAGCAGGATCTGCTTACGGAGCGGTTCCGGGAACGTCAGAAAAGTCTCTTTCATGGGAGTCCCTCTTTTACAGAAGCACCAGCCGCTTTTTGCGAAGCAAGCATAGTACCGTTTTTGTGACCAGCTCTCTTGCGTCGGAGCGCTCCATCTGATGCTCCAGAATGTTGTCGCCGATGGTATCCCTGGTATAGATACGCTCTACCAGATTTTGTGCATTGGTATTGCCCAGCAGGTCTGCCTGCAGGGGCACTTTCCGGTCAATAAGATAAGTCAGTTCGGCCATACTCAGGACAAGCCCCGCTTCTCGCAGCCACCGAAGCACCGCACGCTCCATCCCGGTCAGCCCCCAGTAGGGGTGTTTCCGGTCGGCGGGAACCAATGTGCATTGGGTCAGGGCGCGGTACTCTTCAAAGCCGGAGCCGTCCGTTTGAACAGCCAGACCCATTTTCAGCAGCAGTAGCAGTGCCTGCTCCTCGGTAGGCTTTTTCACGGCAGCAAAGCCGAACCTGCCATTCAACCAGACGGAGGCAAGTTCTCCGGTCAGATGATAACTCCGGCTGCCCCTGCAAACATCCAGAATGTGTTCGGTTCCTTCGGTCATGACTGCGCCAATAGATATGTACTTCATAAATTTGCACCTCACTTGATGGATTTACTTAATTACACGGGATTGGGCATCAAACTGCAACACCTAAAGTACATACATCATAACGACGCACAGCCCGATAATAAAGATTACGGCAACTGTCAGGGTGACGATCTTTTTGATCAGCTCCTTATCGGAGCCTTCTTTTTCCCGATCCAGATCCGGAGGCAGGATATCGTCGTAATAGCCGTCGTATCCATCCTCTACAGGTTCCCCCTCAATTTCTGGGAGGGGAGGTTCCTGCACCTTTTTCTTTTCCTGCTTGGGCGTTTTGCGCTTTTGGAAATCTTTCTTGGATACCTTTTGTTTGCTGGGTTTTGCATCGTGCTGACTGTCGGCTTCGTGTGCCGGAGAGGGTGCTTCCTCTGCCACAGAAAGTTTTTTCCCGCATTCTGCGCAAAAGACGGCATTCTCTTTAAGCAGGTCAGCGCCACAGTAAGGACAGAACTTCATTTGATTTCGCTCCTTTGTCAGAAATAAAGAAAAATGGGCCTTCAACCGAAGACCCAGAAATTCACACTAGAATTATAACACATCCCGATTCTGCGGTCATCAGCAAAGACCTGCCATTTTGTTTGCGCACTTTTGCCATTCTGTTCACAGAAAACCACGGAATTCATGGAACGTTTGCGGCAGACAAACCACAGTGATAGTTGAGGGAGTTATTATACTTTTTGCAAGACTTTAGTACAAGATTATACCATAATTGTATAACAAATGGGGGGCAGTTCAAAATCCTGGAGCCTGTTATATGGGTAGGCTTATCTTAATGAGATTACGGCCGTGTCGGTGGTTTTGCCTCTTGATTTTGCCAATATCTAGACAATTGCAAGATTTAGAAGACTTAATTGGAAAAACGAAGGGTTCATGTTGATAAAAGTCGAAATGTAGTGTAAGATATAAACGGGGTAATAACCTACTTTACAATTGGAGGTCATTCTATGTGCAAGCTTAGCAAAGTTTTTTTCGGATACGCTGATGCAGAAGAAGAATTCAACCAAAGGCCGGAATTATTTGACTCTGCATTTGTTGACCCTCATAATTACCTGGATAAGATACTTAATGACTCGAAGTATTTAATTCTCGGACGTAAAGGCTCTGGAAAAACGGCATTTAGTGCCAAAATTCGACGGGTGGCGGATTTGTCAGATAATATCACTGCCAATCCCTGTTCGCTCGCAGACATGGATTACGTTTCTTTTAACCGCTTTGCGGAGGCAAATGTCGCTGGTGGTAGAAGATTTCACAGCATTTGGAAATTTCTCCTTATGACAGAGATTCTCAAAATGATTTTCAATGAGTTCCCGGAACGAGAGAATTCTAAGCTAACGGAACTGTATGAAGGCCTCAAAAGCCATGGTTTTATTACAGGCGATAGTCTCGTGCGTGTTGCTACAAAAATAAGGCGTACACAAATAGTGTTAAATGTTGCAGAAATTTTCAAAACAACGGCTGATATCGAGCATGATGTAACACTTAATGGCCTAGATGAGATTGCGGACTTGATTTTGGAAACTATTCGGGATAGCTATTTTGGAGAAAGAAAGTTTTTCTTGATTATTGATGGCTTGGATGATGTTTTGCGTTTGGAGGATTTTTCTCCGGATATCGTTACAGGTTTGATTCGAGCAATAAGCTATATAAATAAGTCTTTCTCAAAGGCAGAAGTAAGAGTTAAAGTTGTATTACTGATGAGAACAGATATCTATGAACTTTGTCAAGACCCTGACCTAAATAAAATCAAGCGTGATGCGGCAATTAATCTCTCTTGGACAAAGGATGATTTGAAGAATATTGTGTACAAAAGAATCAGTGTTCAATATCCTCACCTGACATCATTTTCTGATTTTTGGGGGAATTATGCACCAGCAATTTATAAAAATGCACGTTCGGAATCATTCTTATTCGAGCTGACATTATTACGTCCACGTGATATTCTGCAATTTTTTATCGAATGTCAGGATATGTACGGAAACAACAATTTACTATCTTACAGTGAACTGAATACAGTTGCAAATGGCTATTCCAAGAATTATTTTATTGGTGAAATGAGAGATGAATTAACTGGATTGCTTGATGATACCATAGTTACAGCGATTCCTGGAATCTTATCAAGCATGGGTACTCGTAAGTTTAGGGAAGCGGATATTGAAGCAAGGCCTGAATTGAAAGATTTAGACTGTACAGCTCATCAGCTTCTTGAAACTATGTATAATGCTGGATATATAGGGCAGCTTAGAAACCGCGATGGAAAAAGACTGCTGTCTTTCCGGCATTTTAATCCGTATGATAGGTATAATGCGAAAGATGAATGCATTGTGCATCGTGGAATTGCTAAGGCTGTAAACATTGGCTAAATAATACACTCTTCTTCTCTTATGGTACTATACCATTCCGATAAAATAGATGCTATCTTTTGTGAATAATAGTAAATGCGTCCCAAGCTGGGACGCATTTACTTAGTCCGTCAAAGAACCCCAGTTTTCATAATGCGAGATCAGTGAGCCAGCCGAGTGAAGCTGTAAGATAAAGGTAGACACATGGGAGCCACCATGTTGTCTACCTTTTCTACTTTGTGATAGAATAACAGGGGAGGTGGTAATAGTGAGAAAAGGGCAAAAGAGACGAGTATGGATACCGGAGCAGAAGTCAGAAATAGTACATAAACATCTGGAAGAGCATATTTCAGTACGGACACTGGGAAAAGAATATACCGCAGACAGGAGCATGATCTGCCGGTGGGTAAAGGAGTATATTGCGGATGGAGAAGCCACATGGAATCCCAAATGTCATCCGGGTAACCCATTTACCGTCTTACACCCAAGTAAGAATCTCTCTGAAATGGATAGACTGTGGCTTATGGCGGCGAAACTGGAAATTGAAAATGAACGATTAAAAAAGGCTACTGGGTGGAAGGAGCTGGTGCAAACAAGGAATACATTACCGGACGCGGCAAGAGTACGAAATAATTGAGATGCTCAGAGTGTAGTATTTCTGTGTAAGACCATGGGTGTCAGCAAGTCAGGCTATTACAGGTGGAGAGGCCGTCGCGGGACACTGAATCGCTACGAACGGGATAGACAACTCCTGACGAAACTGTTTGATGGAGCAGCACAAAAAGCATCCCTCTCATGGTTATCACATGCTTGCCAAAGCGGTATTTAAAGCTACGGGTTGGGTGTTCTCCCACAATCTGGCACACAAATGCTGCAAGCAGGCCGGTATCCGCTCCAAAGCGAGGAAATTCACCTATAAGAAGGCAGGAGCGGAACACATAGTGTTTCCTAACAAAATCAAGGGAAACTGGAACGCAACCCGTCCGGTTGAAATCGTGGTATCCGATATGACGATATTCAATAGCAACGGCCGGAGTTGGGAGTGGACGCTCCTTGTAGATACCTTCAATAACGAGATCATTGCACATCAGGCGACGCCGATCCATGGAAGCACCAAACCATACTACCATTGCTTAGAGCAGTTAAAGCTGCTTGCAGGCAGGAAAAATGAGGAGCAGACGCCCCGGATAGTCTTGCACACCGACAAGGGTTCCGCCTGCTCCTCACAAGCCTTCCGACAGGCTCATGAACATTATAACATACTCCGTTCCATGTCGCGAGTAGGAACTCCAACAGATAGTGCAATCATTGAAGCAATGAATGGTTGGATAAAAGAAGAACTCTTCGCTGATTTCGGCCTTGCGACCGCTATGGATGTTCCCAAGCTGTTAGACGAGTATGTTCATTACTATAATTTTGAGCGGCCTGCGGCTGCTCTGGGCTATAAAAGTCCGGTTCAGTACGACCGAACTGGGCTTCTAAAACTATGGTGCTTTTCAGTGTCTACTTTCCCTTGACAGATGCACTTGGCTGGTGGTTTTCTCTAACCAAAACGGAGCCTGTTTCCAACGCAGATGGAAACAGGCTCTGCAAATTATTTGCTGGTTCTCTTAGAAAAAAGCATTTCAAACTGAACGACCGTTATGCTGTTTACTTCCTTGCAATGGGGACAGTACAATGGAAAATTGATTAGAATAGTGTCAGCAGCTACACCTATCTCCGTCTGTGTCTGGCAGGAGGGGCACCTGAGCCACCTGAATTCTTTTTGAGCGTTCTCCATGTATATGTCTCCATAATGCTTCCCGGTATGGGGCTGTTTATGTAGTGCTTCCGTAAGATGCCCCGCCTAATCATCCTTTAGATTTTGTGGGATTTATGCTGAGGTGGGGTGTTCTCTAAAGTGCTGGATGCTCTTTCATGGGGACGCACTGGCTGATAAAACCCAACCAGGCTATCAGGGGGCCAGCCCTCCGAATCGGCGCGGATCATCTTTTGAGTAAATCTCCTTGCTGCTTGATTGAGCAATTCCTGTTTTGTTTTCATTTATTTTTCCTCCAGTCAATAAAATAGGCAAGCCAGAGCGCAAAGGCCGTCATCGTTATTCCAATGGTTAGTCCTCTCGCAACAGAAAGCATTCCTGTGTACCAACAGATCATAGCTCCGAAAAAAAGTACTAATGTCATGCTCCGTCCTTGGAACCGCAGTGTCCGCAATGCATCTTTATCAAAGTGCATATTAGGATGGTCATAAGGAGCCAGACAAAAGATCACCACTGTGCTGAGCCCATTGCAAATAAGAACCACGACCGCATCCAAATATGGGTACAGACCAAGGAAGAACAAAGACTCTAGCAGCATGGAAGTACACAGACATCCCAAAGGGGTTTTTGCATGATACCCACTGGTCTTTCTTCGTAACAGAGAAAAGCTTACCACATAGCCCAATGCCGCAGGAAGGTCGGAAAAAAACGTTGCCAGTGTTATCTGGGGAATGAAACCCAGCAGCAGGGTTATCCTTTTTTCAATGCCATACCGGAGCCACGTCACATCAGATTCAGGCACTACATTGTTACGAACACAGTAAGCAACGATTTTATCTGTCAATACCACTATGCGTTCACCCCACTACCTGTAGAATAGCATATTATTTTCAGTAATCCATTTTTTCTACCTAAAACGGGAAACGTTCCGCATGAAACGGCAAATTACTGCTGATTCAGAGGGATTTCTGCTGCATAAACAAACCACCCGTCCTTATATGCAAAGCTATATTCTCCCTCAAATTTGTCCAGAATATATTTTATTCGGCCAAGGCCATATCCATGAGCTTCCTTATTGGGCTTACTGGTGAGTATGCGTCCGTTTTGAATGGTTACAGGCAGGGAAGTGTTCCGAATCGAGAGGAACAGGGCTTCTTCCGCAATGAGACGGAAGAAAATTTGCTTTTCTTCCGTCAAGCGACAGCACCCTTCTATAGCATTGTCCAGCAGGTTAGAAAGTAACACTACCAGCATGTCCGTTGGCAGATTAATCTGAGACAAATCATTTACTTGGAATTGAATGTCGATTCCATGGGCCTTACATAACTGATACTTATGGTTTAACACTGCATCAATCACCGGATGACCAGAGTTGACAGCAAAAATCCGGACTGTATGCTGCCCAAGTAGTTCCTGAGTATAGGCTTCCGCTTCCTCAGTTTTCCCCATGGAAAGCAGCCCAGAAATGGTTTGAAGCTGGTTACGGAAATCGTGAGTGGTCTGCCGCTGGGCTTGATAGCTCTTTTCCAGAGCGAGGATTTGCTCTGTCTGAATATCTAATTGTTGGTTTAACAAAGCTGTTTCTTTTAGCTGTTCGGTGCTTCTTGCCAGAGAGTCCACGAGGTAAAACAAGGCAATATTGACGATGAACACGATAGCACTGAATACTGCTGCCTCACCAGATACACTCTCTGCGTTCTGAAATTTTGAAAAAACGATATAAAGCATCACTGCGGATGCAATAAAAAACAACAAAGTGAATAGCAGCCATTTTCCCCGCACCGCAGACGATTTTCGGCCCTTCCAAAGATGTCCAATATACCAAGCAAGAAAAATCGCAGCCAGTTTTCCGGCGGTAACGACTACGGTAAACAGCAGCTTTCGCCAAACCAGCACTTCCATGGAGATTCCGAGTAGTGCGCAGGCACCATAGGTAAAAACATTATTTATGGCCATACCAAAGCAGTAGGTCAGCAGTGCAATTAGAATATGCCAGCGGAGTTTTCCTTGGTTTACCCAAAGGGATATGGCTACATAGCTAGAGGGGACGATAACGATTCGCCATTCCTGACTAAATCCCATGCAGAAATACACCAGAAAGAATGCCAACGAAGCCGCCATGGCAATGATGTATTGTTTCTTGGAAACTCTCGGCTGAAAGAAAGCTCTCCAGAAAAAATACAGCGGTATCATGTCCATAGCTACCCAAAAAACAGTCAGAAGCTCGCCCATTCAGCCCAGTCCCTTCCAGAGTAAGTATTTTTTCTTTTGCTCGGCATATGTCTTTTCGCTCACCGGGAGAGTTGTGCCATCATCCAGTGTGACTTCGCTGCATCGCAATTTTTTTATCCTTCGCATGTTGACAAGATAACTTTTTTGGATTCGCAGGAACCCACGGTCAGAGAGCAACTCCTCCATACTCGAAAGAGAAGCATAGAGCTTATGTATTTTTTGCCTGCCATCTTCATCATCTTCATTTTTAGCATGAATGATTGAGGAATGAGCCATGGCTTCTACGAAGATAATATTCTCCAGATATAGCGTAATAGGTTCTCCGGATATACGCACTTGAATAGATTCCCGCTGGACTGAGAGCTTGTTGATTGCTTCCAGAAGATATTGCTCCAGCTTTGGATGCACGTCGCTTTTCAGTACATACCGAAAGGCCTGTACCTCATATCCTTGAGGCGCATACTCAATATAGTTTGTTAGGAAAATAATAATGGCGTTCTGGTTTTCTCGGCGAATTTCCCTAGCAATATCCATACCTGTATAACGCCTTCCGGAAAAATCGATATCCAAGAAGTACAAATCACAAGATACAAATAATTCCGCTGGAATGTCTTCAGCGCATGTGGCTGTGTGAATAACAGCACCTACATGTGCTTTACTTAAAACGGTACGGATTTCTGTGCGCATCTGCACCAGAAATACAGTGTCGTCATCACATAGAAGGATACGAATCATGTTGGCTCCTATTTCTGTTTGGCAATTGGTAAAATTACTTTTCATATGGTTGCCTCCTGATTTTACACTTGCGAATGTCTTTACGTCAATATAATTCAGCATAATTATACAACATATGTCAAGAACTACAAAAATGCAGAACGCGACTGTGTTATGATATAAAAAACGTTTTGAGCTGGCTTAAGGGATTACGTCCCCCTGCTAGTGACATTTGTAGGTAAGCATCAATGAAATTCTAGAGCATAGGGAGAACTGAATCATGTACGATTTGGGATCTCGGATAAAGGAAGCCCGAGAAAAACGGGGCCTTTCACAACGAGAATTAGCCAGCAGAGTAAGTAAGAGTCCGTCCGCAATCAGCAGTTATGAATCCAATGTACAAACACCGCCAACGGATGTCCTGATCAGCATCGCAAGGGCGTTGCATGTTTCCATTGCTTATTTGATTGATTGGAACAACAACGACTGCTTTTCCACCTCCGGTCTCTCCGAGATGCAGATAGATTTTCTAGATCAGCTTTTTAAGGAATTTACCTGTCCGACAGAAAAACTATCCCTTCAACAAACAGAGATTATCCGAAAGCTGATCCTGTTGTTTTCCGCGGAGTAATCCTTCTATAACAATCACATTTTTTGAGCCGTGCATCTTCTTGATGCGCGGCTTTTCCTGTTTTATGTAGTGAAATCCCCCGTATAGGAAGGAATAGTGGCGAAAGAAAGCAAGTTATGCTAACCTGTCAATAGAAGAAAAGGCGATATGAAGCTATTTGGGCAGATGAATGATATGATATCCTCTTCAACTGAAAGACTCAAAAGACGCGTTTCATTTCATGAGCGTCTCTGTGAGAATGTATATGCGGTGGCGATGCTGCGAAATGTCTTCATTAATGGGACCGAAGCGGCGAAATGATATTCTGGACGCTATGTCCCATCTGATACCCCGTCAGGTCACCAAGTGTCGGACATATCGTAACGGAAACCAGATTACCAGCTATCCGGTATGCCCGCGCTGTTACATTAGTATGGAAAGAGAATACATGGCGTTTTGTGACCGATGCGGACAGAAGCTTGCATGGAATCGACTCTCGAAATGGTAAGCGGGTGTGCTTTTTTAATCTGTGCAGTGAAACATGCTTGAAGAAAGGAGAACGGCGAAAAAACGTGCTATTCTAATCTTTCAAAAAAGGATATGAAACGTCTGATCAACGGTTCATATATGCCCTGGATTTCTGGAACGGCGCGCGGCCATAGATCGGTGAAAACTTGTCGTAGGCTATCAACGGCAAAGGGCGGAGGTTGATGGCAATATTGTTCAAAAAGGAGGAAGGAAGTTAGGGTCAAACAAAAGAAAAAGCAATATAGAGTAAAGAAAATCTGCAATATACCCCTTTAATTCTATATGTTATTCTCATCTTGAAGAAAATGTTAGAAGAATTTTGATTGAGTTTTAGCGGTATGGTTTATCTCAATTCATATTTTGTAAGAAAGGCGTCAATTTATTCGCAATACTTTTCCATTTGTTGCGGAGTAAACTGGCGAATGGTGGAATGTTATGAAAAAAATCAGACGCGCATTTTCGATGATTATGGCGATTATACTCGTTATTCCAATGTTTTCCTTTTCTGCAAATGCAAAGAAGGTTGATTATGCATGGGGAGCGAGGATCGGAGGATTTCAGCGGCTTACAGTAGATGATCGTAATAACTATCCCGGTTATACAACAGCTTTACAATTATTTTTGACCCTGTTTAATGACCAGTATGCAAGTGATATTGCCTCAGCTGGTGGTCTTGATGGGTGGTTTGGAACAGTGACAGCTGACTGCGTAGAATCGTTCATGTTGAGTCAGAATATAGGAGGAAAAAGAGTGGCAGACGCTGAGACATGGGCGTGTGTTGCTAATAATATGAGCCAAAGTAGCAGTTCTACGCGGTATTACTTCAAGGTAAATGATGCCTATTGTATGCAGGGGTACCCAGCAGAGAATTGTTATGAGTTCCGATATTATATTTACCAATACAGCGACATTTTTATAAGTGAAGTTTTTCATAGATCATATATGTAATCGGGAACGGCTAAGTGAATGAAATTGTCAAAGTGTAGGGGACTATTATACTGTATAGTTATTTCGGCCTTTGTGCTGTGCGCATGTCAAAGCCAAAAAGGAACAGATGAAACTAATGTAGGGATATTTGATATTTCAAAAATAGAATCCGCACCATTAAGTGAACCACAGCAAGAAGATCAGCATATTGTAATTTCAGATTCATTTAATAGTACAGATGGAAGTGTTGAATTTATTTTTGATATCTCCCAGAGTATTTCCAACGCTAATGTACCAGTAGTTCAAGTCCAACCTCATTTTTTAACGGAAGAAGACGTAAAAAAAGTTGCAACAGCACTTTGGGGAGATGCAGATTATTATGAAGCACGGCCGTTGCTTAATGCAGAGTATAGCGTAGATGAAATACGGGCGAAGATTGAGCGATGGGCAGAATATTCCAGCTCTACTGCTTTGTACGAGCTGTATGGACGGCAGCAGGATAATGTAGAAGATTTAGTAAAGTCATTTATCAAGGAATATACGATTAAATGCGAGACAGCTTCAGACAAATCTCCTAAACATGAAGCAGAGTGGCAATTTCGAAAAGCCTCATATTATGATCGCACAGAAGATAAGATCAACGCGGCGGATTTAGTGTTGGATAATGATGAAATTGCTGTGGAACTTCTCTCGAATGGGATGCCCTATCGGTTAGTTGCTTTTACACGTAACAAAAGTGACTTTAAGCTGAACTACATAAGCGCATATCTGTATGACGGCATCAGCCCCAATATGATAGATGAACGCATCTTTAAATCCAAATTGTGTAGAACATCTGCTCCATCGGATCAGCAGATCTCAGAGGCTAAACAAACTGCATCTAGTATGTTAGAAGAAATGGGCCTAGGAGAGTGGTATATTGACAATGCTCAAGTAGAAACAAAATATTACGGAGATATCCCTGAGTACTCCATTCGAATTACAGCAACGCCTGTTTTTAACACCGCTAATGTAATACGTCAACCGCAATTATCTAATCTTAAGAGAGATGACGTTTTCGCATCGAACTACTATTTAACTGATGCTGAGTTTATATTTTCACCTAATGGGCAACTCATTCGATTTGAGATGTACTCGCCAGTGGATGTTGAAAAAGTGATAGTAGATAATGTAAAGACGCTTGAAATGCTGGAGCAATTTGAGTGTGCAAAAAACATCCTTGCTTTGAGTGAGTATCGAGATTACTTATTATCACAGGACCTTATTGAAGAACTTGAAAAAACAAACAAGGAATCTTTAATATGCAAAGTAGAAATCAGTGATTTTGAATATGGTTTGACTCGCATTAAAGCGCCTAACGAAGATGACATATACTACTATATTCCCGGAATCTTGTTGAAAGGCTCAATAGACTACTTAGGCAAGGATAGTCATAATATTTATGCGTCAACCGGGTTAGAACTTGGCCCTGATCGTACACTTTCACTGATTACGCTTAATAGCATTGACGGAACAATAATTCACAATTGAAAATTCACACACCATCCAGATATATTTTTGTGTGGATGGTGTGTGATCCTTATAGGAAGGCTAACTAAAAAAGTCAAGTCCGAAATGAATGGAGCGGGGAAAAAGCACAGACAGATCAAAAGGGTACGGCAAAGCAGACGTCCAAGTGGGCGTCCAGCCGAGCAGTATAAAGGGAAGGAGTATCAATATGGGAAGCATTAGCAGGAAAAAATATCAATTGCTTGTATGGATAGCCTGTATAGCGTTATGCCTAGTATGCCTATACGGGTGTAAAAGTGCAAGAAAAGAAGAAAGGACGATTCTAGCAGCAACAACGGAAGAAACGAAAATAAATAATGAAACAGCAATGGATGTGTGCAGCAGAGCTGTGAAAGAATTGATCCAAAACCCATATTATCATCTGATTCTAACGTCAGACAGCGATTCTATCCAAACGCAGATTTACTGTGATGGGGAGAATTATTTGGTGTCAGATTATGATGGTGAATTGCGATTGACAAGCGTTTTGAAATATGACGGTATATATGCGATTGAGGTGAACGGAAAATATGTCATAGTAAAAGAAGACCAAGCGCCTTATGCGGATTACATAATGCAAACTTATGATATCCTGGAAAAAACAAACTTAAGAATACAAACGATAGAATATGCGTCAGACCGTGTAATCAGAATTGATGCAGAATGGGACGAGAGTAACAATGGAGTGGTGGCCCATATACAGGGAAATTATGCTTATGAATTTTCGGATAATGGCGATCTTTCTTCTGCCCAAGTAGAAAAATGGCAGACGGACGAGTTGTCTACAGAGCATTACTTTTATTCACTGGTAATACCCAATGACACGCAGGAAGCAATTAAGAATATAATCTGTAAAGCTACTCAGCAGATTATAGTTCCAAGCGAAACAAACAGAGAACCTGAGAATGATTTGATTGCACCGCCCAGTAATTGTACCGATTATGATAGGGATTTTTTGCTTGGCAGCGATGAAATGAAATGGCCTTTTTTTAATGATAGTTGGTTTTTTGCTTTGCGTGAGGAAAATCAAACACCGGAAGGGATCACGCTGGTACATAATCCAGCTTCTGAAACGAAAGATGTTGTATTAGAACATGGTCAGGAGTATTTCCTGGAATCGTGGGATGGAAAATGCTGGAGCCTAATATATCGTGGAACAATTCCTTTTGAATCGTCGGAGAGAAATTTGGTATTTTCAGGCGACTCAATCACGGAGCCTGTATCTGTTCAGATTAACTGGGGCACACAATATGGTACATTGAAGGAAGGAAAGTATCGGGTCGGAATGTACTATACAGCAATTCGGTCATCCGGAAAGCAGGAAACAAACTTGTGTTATGCCAAATTCTTGGTAAGCAATCTGGAAAATGACAACTTAATTAAAAAATGTGAATCCGCATTGGGAGAAATCCTTGCAAGTGATACTTACCATATTCAGCGAACCGATTATATGTCTCAGCAGCGGGATAAAGAGGACTCCTACTACTATGTGTCCGATATTTGGAGGTCTAACCATGACTATTATGAGGAGGTTACCTATTATTATAATAGCACCGGGGAAACCCGGAGTGCTCTGGGGATGTTGCTAAGGGACGGGAAGGGATATAGCTGGAATACGCTGAATTCTCCGGATAAGTTCTGGTCCGAAAGTGACGATCTAACAGAGAGAAGCTTCCAGTTGTGGACGTTAGGTCTGGAATGCACCGATAAAACACTGAAGAATATTATTCAGGAGGAAGATTCCATCGCATTTGAATTTCCGTATGCTTCCGGATTTAGCCGGCATGACAAAATCCAAGGGAATGTAATAACATACTATTTCAATCGTAATGATGAGCTGGTTAGAGTAACATTGGAACATATTGGGGACAATCAGGAAAAAGTGTTGGAAACGGAACTTCTAGTCCAAAACGTTTTAAGCGAGAGTGCTAAAGCTATCATTCGAGACCAGAATGCCACAGTAACACCAGTAAATTAAGAAACTATAGTTCCCAATAATTAAGAGAAATGAAAACAATTCTTTCACACCTTTATCGAGGGAACAACAGCCGCTTTTGGGTGACTCTGGTGATTGTTACTTGCCTCATGCTGACATTGCTTTTGAACCCAGTATTGGATGATCTTCGAGACGGAGGAGAGATGGCCCAAGGTTACCATAAGGTGCTTGTTTTGAACGCTCTTACATCTAATTCTTGGAGCATATTTACACCGATACTGGCAGGAATACCTTTTGCCGCAGAATATGTAGAGGACATAAAAAGCAAATTTGCCCGATTTCTCCTAATCCGGGAATGTTTCGGTGGCTACTTATTAGGGCAGATGCTTGCCTGCTGGCTGTGTGGAGGGTTGTCGGTAGTACTGGGGGCGGGCGTAGCCTATGAGCTAACAGTTCTGTTACTCACCCCTGTGGAGCAAGTGGTGACAAATTATACTCCAGCGAATATATGCATCGGTGAACATATTGCACTTTTGTTCTTAAATGGCGGGTTGTGGGCACTTTTGGGAATGACACTCGGCACCATTATGGAGAGCAAATACGTCGCCTATGCTTCTCCCTTTATTGCGTACTATCTGCTGGTTATTCTCTATGAACGGTACTTCCCAGATGTATGGCTGCTCTATCCCAAAAACTGGCTGAACCCGGAAATCTGGCCCTATGGGATCGGAGGCGCGGCTCTGTTCCTGCTGGAATTGACGTTCCTGTGCGGACTGGTCTTCTACATCCGAGGAAGAAGGGGGCTGGCACAGTTATGAAGGGAATCCGTCAGTCCTTTTCCATCGCCGGATATAACTTACGACTGTGGCGAGGAAATCCCAGAATTCTTGTGACCTTCCTGCTGGCCTTTATTCTATGCTTCCTGCTTTCGGACAAGGCTGTGACCTTTGCCGTGGAGCATAACACTACCATGCAGCTGGTGGAAGTATTCATCTGGAACTTTGGTGACAGCAATTCTATCCTCCTGTCCTCGGTGCTGCTGGTGCTGCTCTTTGCGGATATGCCATTCCTGTCCTCCGGGACGCCCCTCTATCTGGTGCGCACCAAACGGAGGATCTGGATTACCGGGCAAGTGATCTACATTCTGGCGGCTACCTTTGTGTACCTGCTGTTTGTATTGGCCTGCACCGTATTTTTCTCCATGCGACAATCCTTCACCGCCAATATGTGGAGCCCCACAGCGGCAATCCTGGGTTACACCAATGCGGGAGAGCGGGTGGCGATACCGGCGCTGGTGAAAACTCTGGAAATGAGCTGGCCATATCAGAGCATGATGTCTATCTTCTTCCTCATGCTGGGCTATACCAGCGTTATGGTTATGCTCATGCTTCTGTGCAACCTCCAGTTTGGACAGGCTGCTGGGGTGGTCAGCGTGTTGGTTTACAGTGTGTACGGTATCCTCATGCAGCCGGACACCATTCAGCTCATTCTGAAACTGCCGGACGAAGCCTACTACATTGCAAACGTCATCATCGGCTGGGTGTCGCCACTAAATCAGGCCACCTATCATATGCACACCTTCGGCTATGACAAGCTGCCTCGGCTCTGGCAATCCTACCTCATTTTCTTTGCCTTGGTAGTTGTTCTTTACATTGCCGCCATTCAAGCGACTAAACGCTACCAGTTCGCCTTCACAGGAACGGAGGGATAATGTGGACAACTGCATAGAAGTTCTGAATGTCAGTAAATCCTTTGGGGAAGAAAAGGTGCTGAAAAGCGTATCCCACACCTTTGAAAAAGGCAAGATCCACGGTATCGTTGGCAACAATGGCTCCGGCAAGACTGTCCTTATGAAGTGCATCTGCGGCTTTCTTCGCCCGGACGAGGGCAAAATCTATGTCAACCATACAGAAGTAGGGAAGGAAACAGACTTCCCGGAGGATATCGGCATCATCATCGAAACGCCGGGCTTCCTGCCCCACCTTTCCGGATTCCAAAATTTGAAGCTTCTGGCCTCCCTGCGGAAGATCGCCAACGACCATACCATTCGGGACACCATTGAGCTGGTGGGGCTTGACCCCACTTTGAAGAAGCCCGTGGGGAAGTACTCTCTGGGTATGCGCCAGCGGTTGGGACTGGCACAGGCATTGATGGAGGATCCGAGCCTGCTCATTCTGGACGAGCCTCTCAATGGCTTGGATAAGCACGGTGTAACCCACATTCGGGAGCTGATCAAAAATCTCCGGTATCAGGGGAAAACGGTGATTCTCGCCAGTCATAACCAGGTGGATATTGATGAACTCTGCGATACAGTCTGCGAAATGGACGCAGGAATTTTAACGGTGGTGCGGTAAATGGAAAATCTATTAATTGCAGAAAACATCCGCAGTTTTCACCCAGAGGCAGGCCCGGTTTCCCTGGCCATTGCCCCTGGGAATTGTTGCTATTTGCAAAGCAGCGAAAATTCCTGCAATGCCTTGTTTGAAATACTCACTGGGCTGAAAAGACCGGATGAGGGATGCGTTACCATCCTAGGCCGGAATCTCTATACACTGCATGATACGGAACGTGCAGCATTTCGTCGGGACAGCGTCGGAGCCGTTCCCAGAGGTAGAGGTTTCCTACCGGAGCTGACTCTATTGGAGCAGGTTCGTTTACCTATGGTATTGGCAGGATTATCAGAGGATGAAATCCGAAGTCGTATCCGCAAAAATGCTTTTGACTATCTGCCCCTGCATGATCTCTACAATCCGGCAAAGAGGTGTACACCCCGGACCTTAGCGCTTGCATCGCTGCTCCGTGCCAGTGTGATGAATCCGCCTATTCTTCTCTTGAATGCATCCTTTGAACACCTTGGGGGAAAGGATGCGGAGCTTGTTTGGCAGGAAGTGAAGACTATCTTAACAAGAGATGTAGTCTTTCTCTATTTGGGCAGTGCCCCCGCGCCTGCAAATATGAATTGGACAATGCAAATCTCCGGGAGGTAATAAATATGAAAAAAAGAATTTTTTCCTTTCTACTGGCAGTATGCCTTCTCAGTGGGAATTGTCTAACTGTTTTCGCTGACGAAACGGAACCTACCTCTCAGGAAAGTGGTGCTGAGACTATGCCCGTAAAAACGCAAGAACAGCCGCGGACTGCCGTGGAATTTCAGAATGGAGACAATTTATCTGCGCTTACACAGGATTCTCTCGCTGTTGACATGGACAGGCAATATCCAGGAATGGACAAGACCTACCGAGCTGGATATTCCGGAACTATTGCGGAAGGAAAACTGAGGTTGATTCTGCCATTGTTAAATCAGAGCGGATTATCTGTTCCTGTAAATGTAATATTGCGTGCTGATTTCCTGCCAGCTGAGGAAAAAAAGGAATCCATTGTCTCTCAGAATATGGTCCTAGAGAGTGGAGAAACGGTGGAGGATATCTATCTGGCAGACTTTGAGATATCTCTAGCAAATTCTGTTGCTCCAAGCTCCTACCCTGTAAAGGTGACCGTTGACATTGGCGACCCAACACAGTTAATAGAGCTGCCGCCTTTTCTGAATGTGGTGATTCCGAAGACCGAAACACCTCCTACGGATCCCAATATTCCTACCGAACCTGCTTCACCTACCGCTCCGAGTGTGCCCACTGACACTTCTGTGCCTACCGCTCCGAGTACTCCCACTGAACCTAGTGAGCCGATCAGTCCGACAGAGCCCAGCATTCCCCAGATTCCAATAGTGTTGGAAATTGACAGCAGCCATATTTACAACGGTATGGACATGGCCTATGAGGATGGCTATTTACCCCGGATCAATAACGGAATTATGAAAACCGTTCTTCCCCTAAAGTGCAGCGGTGCTCTTTGGGATGATAAGTTGGATACTTCCATTTCCATGGATACAAGTGCCGCTTCCCCTTTTGTGGTGGAGAACTTCCGGAAAACGTTCTACCTAGAAACTGTGACACCGAATAACAGCAGCGAATCCCAAGAAATTTACCTTGTGACTTATGAAATTCAGCTCTCTGATGAACGCCGCAACGGTACATACCCTGTGGCTATCAGCACTTCCGGCTTTGATGCCTCCGGCAATGCTGTGAACACCACCTTTACCCTGTACATCACCATCACCGACGGAAAGGTAGAAAAAATCGCCCAGCCAGTGGTAGATACGCCAACCGCTGAGCCGGTGGTATATATCAGCAAAACCGTTCTGGAACCGGGAACCGCTCAGGCGGGAGAGAGATTCACCATGACGGTAACGCTGAAAAACTCCGTCTCCACCAAGAGTATCCGCAATATGCTGGTGACAGTGGATACTGGCAATGTCCAGATCGATTTGGAGGAGGATAGTAATATCTTTCCCATTGAAAAAATTGACAGGGGAGGAGAAGTGGAGCTGACTTTGCACTTCTCCACGGAACCAGCAATTCCGTCAGGGAAATACCCCATCAGCTTCTCTTTCAAATATGACAGCAGCAAGACCTTGAATCTATCCTCTGCGGGCGCAACTGTGGTGGAGATTCAGCAGCCTGCTAATATGGAGCTGGTAATGCCCAGATTTGCGGACTCCGTCAGTGTGGGAGAGACGGTCCCTGTCTCCTTTCAGGTAATGAACATGGGAAGGTCTGCCATGTACAACGTCCGGTGTATTGTATCCGGCTATGGGCTGGTGCCATCCAATACCGGTTATATCGGCACTATGGAGGCGGGAACCTCCAAAACCACGAAGGTGGAGCTATACATCATCGCACTGAATGCCAGTAAAGGCAATGAAAACGGGCCTCAGTACGGTGATACCACCGGGACTGTGACGCTGATTTACGAAGATGAAACAGGGCAGGAATACAGTCGGGAGGCCACCTTTGATACCACGGTAAACCGCCCAGTGGTGCAGCTTCCGCAAAACAATTCGGAAGAAGAAAAGAAAGAGCAGCGCGTTGGTTCTTGGTGGATATCCGTTTCTATTTTGGGAGGTGTGATCCTTGCGGCGGTTGGAACAATCCTGTTTATCCGGGGTAAAAAACGCCAAGGCGGGAATTATCTGTAAAATTGGATTTCGTACCGCCGGTCGCTATGGAAAGGCTACGTTGCTTATGCTGTGTGTGGGTTTTCTGTTTCTGATTACCACGGCAAATTCCTACGGGGTGTTGCGGCAGGAATTGAATGCGCCCTATACTCTCACAGGAACGGTTACCGGTCAGGCGGATTTGGAGAAGTATCTGGAAATACCTTCATTGGAGGCGGTCACCCCGGTACTTTCCTTTGAATCCAAACTGACTGCCAAAGGCGCATCCATGTCCGGGACGGTAACAGCGGTGCTGGCAAATTATCTTGAACTGTCTTTTGCTTACGGCAACCCATTTCCCAATGACAGTAATATGCCATTTCTGGTACTAAACCAATATGCCGCTCAGAATTTTTTTGATGAGAATAAAAAGAAAAGTACACTGTCCATCAATGACACGCTGAGTATGACCATTGAAGGAGAAGAAGAAACTGCCATCGTCTGCGGAATCTTCGAGGATGGGTTGGAACAGCCGGTAATTTATATGAGCTATTCTCTAGCTGCACGGAGGCTTTCAAAAGGGGAAAGCATTAATCTGTTGTTGCGCTTGGGGAAAACAGAGAACTTGGAGGATGGTGCCAAAGCACTCAAGAAGCTTGGGGTATCTGTTTCTTACGATGAAGCGCTCCCTGAACGTTGGAAGCTGACAAAACAGCAGATATACCAAACCTTCCTATCTGCACTGGTTCTCCTAGTTTGTGCTGCTGCCCAGATGGCGGCGCAGCACAGAAGGGAATTACAAGAGGCAATGCCTGAGCGGCAAGCTCTTGCACTCAGCGGATTTGAAGAACGGCAGCTGTGGCGGATATTTCCTTTGCGTACATTTTTAGCCGAGCTGTTTTGCTTTCTGACTGCTACTGTTGTAGCTGGGATTATGGATAGTGTTTCGATGATCGGGCTTTTAATAGGCGGGTCTGGATGGATGGTACATTTTGGAATAATTAGCTTTCAATTGTCACATTAGGGAAAAGAGCTATGCGGAGTATCAAGCGGAGGAAACCGGGGTAAGTTGGAAAGGCCAGCTGAAAATCGCTGTGGGCGCGCTCATTTCCTAAGTTTCCAGCTTTGAGGAGCTATTGCAGCGGTTACAGGCGGCGAGCTATGAGATCAAACCGGGAAAATATGTGTCATGCCGCGCAACGGGGCAAAAACGCTTTACCCGCATAAAAACCATCGGCGCGGACTATACAGAGGAAGCCATAAGGGAACGGATAGCGGGCAAGCGCACCCGTGCCGCAAAGCTCCAAAGAAGGCAGAGCGAAGGAGCGTTAATCTTCTCATTGACATTGTGAACAGTATCAAGGGGCAGCAGAGCCGGAGCTATGAACAATGGGCGAAAATCCACAATCTGAAACAGGCGGCAAAGACTATGAACTTCCTCACCGAAAACAAGATTGAACAGTACACCAATCTGCCCAACCGGATAAAGGAAACCGCTACGGCAAGCGAACAGGCGGGGGACAGCCTAAAGGAAGTAGAAAAGCGTCTTTCGGATATGGCGTTGCTGATTAAGAACGTCACTACCTACCAAAAGACAAAGCCCTTCTATGAAGCCTATCGCAAAGCCCGGAACAAGGAGAAGTACCGGGCAGAGCATGAACGGGATATTATCCTCCATGAAGCGGCGGCAGGCACTAAAGGCGGCGCAGATCGGCGGCAAGCTCCTCAGCGTCCCCGCCCTGCAAGCGGAGTATGAAAAGCTCCAAGCGCAGAAAGAAAGCCGTTATGCCGACTATGGCAAACTGAAAAAGCAAGTACAGGAGTACAACGTTATCAAGCGGAACATAGAGACAGCATTTTACAGACAGAGAAGCAGTCGGAACATATGCGGAAAATAGAAATTTAATAAAATGCTTATCGACTTAACTCAGCACGCTACAAGATGTAGCGACAGCTCTGGTCAAACGCAGGAATATCTGATTGCCCGTCATGCGGCGGTTGAAACGGAAACAGTACTCGT
>OLPW01000465.1_pt1 | contig 48748 bp, 52 predicted proteins | sample 1672161 | NCBI WGS metagenome assembly OLPW01 (sample SAMEA3136654, study PRJEB25190) | human gut metagenome
TCTCTTGGATTAGTAAATTCAGCTAAAAGTAGAATTTACTTTTATATTTAACCTTATAATAATAACATTGATATATATTAAATATCTGAATACAAAAATGAACCAAAAATATTAAACTTTTTATTTAATATTTTAAGTTCATTTAAATTTAAAACTTTCTGTTTTTTATATATTATTCTTTTACAGTTAATTGTAAATCAAATGCAATGTTTGAACCTGAAGCATCATCTTCACAGTCAACATCTTGTCCTTCAATCCACATATACATTCTTACTTTTGTTATACCAGCTTTTAGAGAAAATACTTGTACATTTGCATCAAATCCAGATTTTGTTTGATAATCTGTAGTAACTGTTGCAAGTTTTGTTCCATTTTTAGCTGCTGTAGCATCTCCAACTTTTATATTTTCAGTTTTAATTATAGATGCAATTACTCCATCATATGGAACTGCTGTTGCAGAATCTGCTGTTGTTGTTATTCCATAAACATCTAATGCATGGCTTATAGCTGCTGGAGTATGTATATTAAAGTTTGGTTCCCATATATATGTTGTTGCTGGTGTAGCTGCTTTTAATTCTTGTATTGTTGATGCAGATGCACCATTAGCAACATTTCCTTCAACAACAAATGCTATTCTTGAAGCATTTTCAATACCTTTTGACTTATCATCTGTTGTTTTAACTCCTGATGTTGTTGTCATCTCAATATCTGTATCTGTTGCAACTTTTAAGAACATATCAAAAGCTATGAAATGTCCTGTAGTTCCTGCTTGTTCTACAGATGGTGTTGCAGTTAAAACATAATCACCATTCTCATTACTTTCTACATCTCCAAGGAACATATTTAAATATCCTGTACTTGTATCAATTGTCTTTCCACTTGATACTGGAGTAAGAATTTCTGGTAATTGGTTAACTGATCCTGTATAACCTGTTGTTATATCAGTTTTAGAAATTATTGATTTCCAAGTGGTTCCATTTGTTGATATTTGTAAACCATTTTGTGCTTCTACGTTAACATCTAATGTAGAAACTGTAACTGTTTTATTAGCTGTAAACCAAGCATAAGATGATGATACTAGTAGTATTGCTGCTAATAATAACAATAATAATGATACTCTTAAATTTGACTTTCTTTTGTTTCTTTTATTCATTTTCTTACCTCTCTTAATTTATTTTTTCAACTAAATATAGGATAGCATACTGTATTTTAAGTGTCAATAATTGTAGAGTTTTGTAACAAAAACGTAATATTTGTAATATTACTGTAACATTTTATATATGCTCTTCTGTTATCTCAAGGTGCATTTTCATTTCTCCACCAATCAATGCATCTATACAGTCAGGATCATCGCCTTCAATCCAAATTACAATTGTATATTTGTCAATGTCATTTACTTTAAAATCTCTCCTTTGCTTTACACATGCAAGACTATCTGAGTAAAACATTTCCGTATTTGGTTCAGCACCACCATTAGAACTTTTTTTAGCGTAAATGTTTTTTTCATCATTTTGATATATCATTATTCTAATTGCTTTATCTACATCTCTTATAACATCATCTATAACAAGTGAATACCAATAGTTTATTGTTTCACTTCCATTGTTTTCTACATAAAAGGTATATGCAATGTAATTTTCACCATTATGACTTCCTTCTGCCTCTGTATTTAGATTATTTGGTAGCCAGTTTACAGAAATGTTGTCGATAAATTCTAACTTTTCTGCCTGTAGCATAGTCCTGCTATCTTTTTCTTTTAAATTTTCATATATTATTATTCCACTTCTTTTTGAAAAGTTTTGGTCTAAAGATACTGTAAATGCTCCTTGCTGATATACTACTCTCAATATAAAATATATTATTATAAGAAATAAAGAGCTTATTAATAATGCTATTTTTAGTATTCTTATTTTAGTATCTCTTTTTTTTATTTTCTCTGAATCTAATTCTATTTCTTTGTCTTTTGCCATCTTATTTCTCCTTATTTTTTATTGATTTATACTTTTCTATATGTTATTATTATTTTAAAATACAATCAAAATAATTAATAGAGGTCACTTATGAAAAAATTTATATGTTTATTAGCTTGTATATCTGCACTTATTTCAATATACTTTATTTCAGATATTTATGCTAAGTATAGAACTTCCACTCAAGGAAGCACAAATATTCCTATTGCAAGATGGAATATAAAAGTTAATAATACAACTGTAAAAAACAACTCTTCATTAGAATCTGCCATTACCCCTGTATTTCCTGGATCTGAACATATTGCAAGTAATATATTAGCACCTACTGCTGAAGGATATTTTGATTTAAATATGGACTTTGCAGATGCAGATGTATCTTTTTCTTATAATATATCAATTGCTCCAAGCGAAACAAGTAGTGTTTCTGATTTAGTTATAAAAGGATATGCTATTGATTCTGATATTGAAAGCAACAATATCACATACTTTGACTCTAGTTTTCAAACAATATCTGGAAAAATAAATTTAGCAGATAATATAAAAAGCAGAGTCATCAGAGTTTATATTGTATGGGATGATACTTCTGATACTACATTAATGAATAATGTTGACGATACTCAAGCAACTTTAGAAATCAGTGGTCCTGCTGTTTTGGATGTAAATATTTCATTTACTCAAGAAGTCTAACTTTGTAAATGCCATAATAAAAAATTATGGCATTTTTATTTTGTTTGTGTAGCTTTAATTTCTAGTTCTAGACTTATACTTTCTTCATCTGGATGTAGAGCATAATATTCATAAGCCATTTCTCCGTATGTTGTATCTCTATCATCATCTCCACTTTCATATTCCCATTCAACAGATATTTCCATTTTTGATTCTCCAACTTCTGAGACCATTTGCGGATTATCAATTGTAATTTTAATTTTAAAAGGAAAATCATTTTCTATCATGTTTAGTATATCATCAGAAGTAACTTTATCATTTACTGTATAAACATTGTCTAATACTTTTAAACTTTTTATTTCATAACTAATTACCGCTGGTACATCACCATTATTATGAGCAGTGACAGTCTTAGTATATTTTTCCATTCCTGGATAAATACGACTAACATCAAATAGTATGTTTGTTGATATTTCCTCTTCTCCAGCCATAAAAGATACATTCCATGAAGAAACATAGGCAGTAAGTCTTCCTGAAACTTTAGTAGCATAAACAAACCAAGCATAAGAATTAAACATTAATAATATTATTAAAATTATTAATGTTCTTAACTTAATTTTAGTTTTTACAAAGTGAACTACCTTTTTTATCATTTTTTACCTTCATCATTTGATTCCTTATTTTCTTCCTCATCATCTTCTTGATCATCTTTAGATCTTGAAACTATTTTAACAATTTCCCAAAAAATTAATAATACAATTGGCACAAATATTACAAAATAGAAAGTATATAAATTATTAATTATTTTTGATATAAAACTTAATGAGTGTATTTTATATATGATTTTTCCATATACTTGTTCTTGAGATACAAGTGGATCTTCAATTTCATTTGCTATACCCTTTGTGTGAAACTTATATTCTCCTTTCTCATTTTCTATACCAACAACTTGGTGAGTAACTATTTTTCCTTCAAAAGAACCACCTTTTCCAATATATACAATGTCGTCTCCTTCTTTAATATTTTCCGGTTCTATACTTTTTGATATTAGTATATCTCCCACTTCATATTTTGGAACCATACTTTCTGTTACTATATTAAACATTCTAATTCCAGCAACTGTTATAGTATTATTAGACACTCTTTGAAGAATTACAACTATTAATATGGCTAGTACAATTATTACAAGTAATGTATATATAACATTATAAATACTCCTTAATATTTTATTTTCTCTAATTTTTTTCAACATTTGTTTTTTTCTCCTATCTTTCTCATATACTCTTCTATATGTTCTTTAAATATTCTTTGTATTTCTCCTATTGTTGCTATATTTCTATATTTAACTACTAAATATTTATCTGCAATTAACTCTTTTAGTTCCTTAGGAGATAATTCACTATTTAAGTCAACTATTCTCTCTATCATTTGTGTCATAGATTGACTTTTAAGTTCTCTTTGTGTCTCTTCGTTTTCTATGGCATCTTTATCTATAGAATTTAATATCAAATAGTTTAATAAAAATGTTTCATCTGCCAACTTCTTTAGCTCTTCTTTATTACTATGTTCTTCTTTTTGATTTATATGTTTAGATTTATCATCTAAATTTGTTTGTAAGAAGTTCCATAACCTTACTGCATATTGGAAATTAACATTTTTTAATATTACATTTGTTTTCTTTATTGGTGACGTAACTAATGTTATATGTTTTTTATCTATAATTTTATATACTTCTGCACATGTTAAATCTGTTATTTTTCTTTCAAGTTTTTCAATTCTTTCTAAAACATTTTCTTTATTATTTTGTTTGTTGTTTTTATCTGAGTTTAAACTAGTACTTAATTTGATTGAAATTTCAACTTTTTCCTTCGAATAGTTTGAGTTTCCTGTATAGCTAAGTTCTTTATTGTTTTTTTCACTTATCTTTTGTCTTTCTTCAACAGCTTTTTTCTTTTTATTTATAAAAAATTTCATGTTTTGTATTAATGTATAAATAAATCTATTTTCATAAGTATCATAATTTTCTTCTTTGTTTATATTAAGGATTTTAGATGGTCTTACATCTCCTGTTTTTTTATCATAGTCTTGTATTAAGTTAGTGTTTTTTGATAAATGTTTTATACTCTCAACTGTTATTTTCCTTGCCAACTCAATTTTTACTATTTCCTCTTCATTTACAATAAACCTGTTTGGATTTCTTAAGATATTATCTATATATGGAACTGTTTCTTCCATTATTTCAATCCATTCTGTATCTTCTATAACTTTTTCATACTCTGCTTTAATATCAACTGTAGAGTCAATTTTATCCATAAACTCTTCTGCAGTTTTAGTATTAAATTTTTCATACAAATCAAATATCTTTAGTTCTTCCATTAACTTTAACCCTCATCTATTCTATGTTAATTTTTTAAGTCTTAATAAATATTCAATACATTCTTTCATTTTGTCTTTGCCAAATGTTTTATTTAAAAAGTCTATATATGGATCTATTTCATCTCTTATATATGAAATATTCAACTGTTCAAATTTTCTAAGTACTTTTCTTGCCATAAAGTAGTCAACACCTTCAATCTCATCTCCCCCACAAGCAACGAAAACTGGTACAAACTTTTTCATGTGTGAAACAATACGGTTACCAAAAGCAATTCTAAAATGTTGTATTACATAGTTATCCATTGTTTCAATCTTATCCAAAGTATCTTGTGATACTGCATTTTCTTCCATGGCAGTTTTAAATAAACTGTCCAAATAACTATAATTTATATCCAGAGCTTCTGTATCTATTGGATCAAAAACTTGTCCTTTATCATTAATATCGATTGGCATTGCTCTATCATAAACCTTATCTGTAACCATAAAAGTAGAGTCGTCGTTGTTGATTGTACCAATATACCACATATTTGCAGGAATTTTTAATTTTCCAGCTATTAATTTTTTTGGATCATTTTTCCACTTATTTGGTACTAGTTCTACAATCCATTCATCTTTATTAGGCATTTCCAAAATTGATAACATTTCTGCGAAATAGTACTCTACACGTGAGATGTTCATCTCATCAAGTATTACTGTATATATATCATCTGTATAACCTGCAACATACATTTCTTTAAGCACTTCAGTTTCATTAAACTTTTTAGTAAACTCGTTAAAGTATCCAAATAATTCTGTTCTATCTCTCCATGATGGTTGTACAGATGCAACACATGAGTCATGTTTTAAAAATTTTCCCCATGCATAAGCAAGAGAGGTCTTACCAGTACCAGAAATACCTTGTAAGATAACTAACTTAGTAGAAGCTAGTGCTGATATAAAAAGTCTCATCATGTGTGTTGTATAATATAGTTTTAGTTTTGATGCAGCAAAGTTTCTAAATGTTTCGCATAATTCTGGTAAAGTGAAATTATTTCCATAATCCTTAATCTTATAATTTTTAAACTCTTCATCTATTTCATTTAATTTTGAAAATCTTATTCCTAAGTTTGAAGTATCTTCTTCTTTTTGTTCTGTTACTTCTTCTGTGCTTGATTCTCCTGGTTTTAATCCTAATTGAGATACCTTCATTGCTAAGATTTCATCTTTTTCCTTCATCAATGTTGTTACTCTTTTATTTAAAGTTGCTACCTCTTCTAATAAAGCATCTTGATCAATAACTTTTTTTCTAAATCCAAAATATTTTTTTATAACAAAGATTAGAAGAGCAATAAACATTCCTATTACTAAAGCTATTGTTATAATTGCTAGTGCTACCAAAACCCATTCAGAAATAGAGAAATCATTTTTATAATGTTCTATTATTTCTTTGTATGCTGGTATGTCAAATATTTGCGCTATTCCTGTTCCAAAGCCAGAAAATATTTTTATTATTCCAGCAAAAAATTGTGATAAAAATTCATATAAGAATCTTGTATAAGTTTCCATTCTTTACCTCATTTATATTTCTATAATATTTCTTAATATTTTTTTGTTTTTCATGATATCATCATAATAACTTGCATCTTTATTTATTAAAATATAGCTGAAAATATTTAATCTTTCAATCTCAGTTCTTTCAGTGTTAACTGTACTGTCTAAGATAACTGCAATTTTAAATCCATTTCTCATTAGTTCATAGATTTGTTCTTTGTTTTTGTTAAATTGCTCATATCGTATTTTTAGACTTATTTTATCTTGTATTGCCAAATTATTTATTATTTTCATCAATCTATTCATTTTTTGTTTTTTCTTTAATAATGTATCCGAAAACTCCAAAATATATTGTTTTTTAAAGTTTCCTTTTAATATATCGTTTAGTATTTTAACACTTATCATATAATATTCAACAAATAATTTATCCTCACTAACCGTTGTCATATTAAACGCTTTTTCAATTGCAATTGTACTATATATTTCTGGAAATTCAATATTATATTTCAAGTTTACTCTATAAACATTACTTGTATTTTCATAGTTTGATATTTTTAAAAAGAATTCATTACTTTCAAACTTACTAAGTAGTTGTTCTTTCTCTTTTGAGTCATCTTGTACTAAATCAAATAAATTTTGTCTAAAATCTTCATTTTCTTTATTAAGTATTTTCTTTCTTAATGTAGTTATATTATTTATTATTTTATCTAAGTTCTTATATGGTGTTACTTTATCAAAATATACTATATAAAAGAAAAATACTGCCATGTTTTCAATTAAGTCTTCATTTGCATAATTATCTACAATCATTCTCTCTTTTTTTTCTTTTATATTTAGTAAAATTTCTTTTCTTAGTGTATAATAGTTTCCCTTTTCATATAAATTATAATATCTAACATTTATATAAGTTTTTATATATTCATCACATATTTTTTTACTAAACTTTCTTTCAAAAACTAATTTTAAATATTTAGTTATATATTTTTTTGTTATTATTATGTATTTATCTGTTATATTGTACATTATTGTGCTCCTTATATTTAATTTGTAACTGTTACTATTGGAGCCTGCCCACTTGTATTTGGATATGAATAGTCTTTAGTAACATCTACTTTATAAAACCTAACTACCGCACTTGATAGTGGTTCCATTCTAAATTCTATACCTGTTATATAATTATAATTATTTTTTACAAGATTAGTTATATTGTCTGCATTCAAATAGTTACTGTTTGTCATGTCTAGCAATACATTATCTGTATTAAATGCAATATTAACTATTGTTGAATAGCATTTTTGTTTGTTTGCATCCGAAAGACTTAAATATGTATCAACATTTATTCTATCATCCACATTGTAGTTATCAAAAGCATCTTTTACTTTATAATATGATAGTGTATTTGTTATACTTATTTCTAAATATTGGCTTCCTTCATGATCTGTTATTTCATAAGAGAAATCATCTTCTCCTACGATTAAGTAAAATCTTGCCTCTAAGGTCTTTTTATATGGTTCTTTTGTAGTAGCTGTAATCGTTGTAGACACAATATCTCCTGGTTTAAGTGCAGTATTTGGTGTTATTATAACATTAAAAAAATCAGTGTTTGTATTTGCACTTATTACCCCTTTGTTATCTTGTTTACTTATTTGGCATATTGCATTATTAGAGCAAACATACGAAATTTCATATTCAATATCATAACTTGTTTTTAATAAATTGTTTCCATAGCTGTTCATATTTATTGTAATTGTATATGGGTCGACACCTGGCCAGTTTTCTAACTGATATACTGGGTTATCTTCTTTTAACTTATCACTATCAAAATAAAATTCTTGTGAATATGTATAAAAATTATTAATTTTTTTTACAACATATCTTGCTAATACTGAAACAAATGATATTGCAAATATAACTAATATGAATAAAATAGCAATTTGTTTAAAATTGTAGTTTTTTATTATGTCATATTTACTCTTTTTTCTCATTTGCTCCTCCTTCTAATAATTATATAACTTGTTTTGAATCAATATTTATCTCTATTCCCTCAATTATATTTTGATAATCAATTTCATTATATATTTTTGGAAATTTTATTTTTAATTGATAAATATCTTTTTCATCTAAATTATAACTAAAAGTTCTTTTAGGTGTTGTAATTTTTCTAAAATATGTGCCATCTTCATCAGGTTCAATTTTATCGTCTTCCACTATACTTTTATATTCATTATTTTCTAAAATATATAATTCAAATTCCAATGGTAAATTTGTTGTTGTTTTTATCTGAACTGTATACTCTAAGTTTGTTTCTGTTCTATTTCCATCTTTATTATTTGCTACAAAAAAAGTATGAATATAAGGCTCTTCACTAGGTACTATTGAAGGCAAATTAAGATTCATACTTTGATAATCCTCACTTATTATATAAAAAGCTGTTTCTATACTGCCATTTAAACGTACTGAGCTCTCATATTTTGCTATTGTACTGGCAATAATTACTATAAATGAAGCTATGCAAACTAAAAGTATAATAAACTTCATATTTATTGCGGAGGTTATATTGTTTGCCTTTTTTTTATTTATTGTTTTTCTCTTCATTTTTTGTATTTTCCTCCATTATGCTTTTATTATCATTTTGTTTTCCATAAGAAACTGTAAGTCCAAATAGCATTATTGTTGTAGTAACTGAAATTAAGACCTGTGGGGTTAATATAACTTTTTTCCATATTCCAGCATTAGGCATTGTTCTTATCACTTTTCCAACTATGTCTTCCTTTTTTATAGGTTCATCTTCTGCATTATTTGCATCTCCTTTTGTGATTACTTTATCTTCTGCTATTCTTTTTACTCTGTGTGTTATTAAATTTCCGTCTTGTTTAAAAACCACTATATTGCCTTCATGTATTTCATCTTGATTTAGTAATTTTACTATTATTACATCTCCTATTTCAATAGTACCTGACATACTACCAGTAACTACTTCAAATGCAGTATATCCTAATATATCAGTATATGGTTTTTCTAGCATCTTAGTTTGTACTAATGAATAAATTGCTATTATAATCAGTATAATAAATAGACACATAATAATATTAGTTAAAAATTCAAATAATTTGCTTATATATTTATACATTATTTCCCTCTAAACTTTATTCTGAAAAAGCAGTTATTTCTTCTCCCAGATATTGAGTTATATTTACTTTTACAGGAATTTGAATTTTCGAATTTATTATTGTTCCTATTTCACTATCTACCATATTGTTTTGTTCGTCATTTTCCCAGCAAAATTTTATTTTTACTAAATCTATTGCTCCTTTTTCAATTTCTTCTAATGGTATTATTCCTGTATATGTGTTTTCAGCAGTTTTCACTATATTATTTGTAGAATCTTTTTCAACAGATATTAATTGTACTTTATCATTAGTTATTTCATCTAGTACAATAGAAATATCGTATCTAACAGATATTTGTGTGTCAGTAGGATCAATACTTAGTTCAAACAAACCAGTTGTACCTGGAGCCATTTTACCTGGTTTAGTATTTTCATTTTCATCTACAACAAATTGTTGCATATTAAATTCTTCAGATGTGCCTTTTAGCACATCTGCTCCATTTATTTTTATACTCCATTTTCCTACATTTTTAACAACGCTACCTTTTATTTGGCTTTGAAATAATGCATACGTTGTTGAAATTACATATATAGTTATAACTAACATTATTAATGTTAAACGCATTAACAATACTTTTATTTTATTGTTTGCTTTCATCTTTTTCCTTATTTTTTGAATTTGCTTTTAATCCAACAATTACTTCCCATACTTCATATAGGAATGCAATTAATGATGGTAGTACTATTAATGCTAAAAATCCCCATTTTGATTCTAATATTCCTAACACAGTTCCAAGTCCACTTATTTTTGTTGCTGTTTTAGCAGGTCCTATCATAAGATCACTTGATATTTTATGGTCTCCTTCTAGTGTATATGTTGATTCTTGTTGTGTAATTTCTTCTATATTTGTAACTTTTGCCAAACCTACTGCAATTTTTTGGAAGTATACATTATAGTAAAATACTTCATCTCCAACTTTTATAACATCTTCGCTATCAGCTATTACTAAATCACCTTTTTTATATTCATCTGATAATTTATTTGTATTTATTAATAGTAAAGAATTACTTCCAAACTCAGAAACTTTATACTCATTATATGATAATAAGCATACTGTTACTAGTATGGCAATTATTGCATATACTATAATAAATATATTACGTATTAATTTTTTCATTATCTTCTCCTCCATATACTTTTCTATATCCTAATATATCATAGTATATTTTTTTTATCAATATTTTTTATTTAATTGTTGAATTTTTTTGTATAAATGTTATAATAAAATTATATAGAGTTATCCTTGGAGAAAATTATGATAAAGTTAACTAAAGACAATAATATAATAAAAATAAATAAACTTATAAATAAAGAGATTGCTTTTATTGATTCTTCTTTAACCTATCAGAAGAGTCTTAATAAAGAGCTTTTATTATGTATGAATTTAATAACTAATAATTCTGACTTGTTAGATTCTGCAATTGAATTTAGTAAAAACTATGAAGCATTACATAACATTGTAGAAATGTTAAAATTATCTGTAGATAGTATTTCTTCTTTAGAAAGTCTTTCTGATGAATTATCAAAAATAAATGCTAGTGATTCAGATGTAGAAGCAAAAATATCAAAATTTAATGAACACTATATTGATGTAATTGATGATATTTCTTCATGTAGTGTAAAAATTGAAACATTCTTAAAATCTGATTTTGAAAATCTAGAAGAACAAAACAAAGTTTATGAAAAGAAAGCTGCTACTAAAAAGTCAAAAATCAAAGCACAAATTGAAAAGAATCTCACACCAGGAACTCTACTTATTTCAGAAATTGATAATAAAGTAGTTTTACCATATACATTAAAAGAGGTAAAAGATATTTTAAAGGCTAATCCAGCTAAGTATTCAACTGTATATGATGTTATAAACAATGTTTATACAATACCTTTAAAAAATTACAAAAATTCATCTTTTGCCAGATTCAATGAAGCCTTTAAATTAGTTAGAGAAAGAGAAAAAGGTTCTGTAGTTCAAGCACTTGATTTAGCCTCAGAATTATTCTTTAATTATAATTTACACCCAGCTGTTATAACTGCATGCAAAAATATGACTCAGTTAGATGTATATCTATCTTGTTTAGAATATAACGAATTAGAAGATTTTAAATATTTTAAAGTTATTTTTCAAGCATTACCTGTTGTTTCAAAAAACAACAAAACCATTATCAGTTCATAGATAATGGCTTTTATTTTTAGTTATTGTTCAATTGATTTTGTTTTATATTTCTTCTTCTTTCACTTTTTATTTTCATATCCTTATTAAAGAAGAACATTATAACAAAAATTATTAAGATAAATATTGTTGTTATTTTTGATTCCACAATTTTAGTCACTATACCTAATAGCGGTATTTTTGATACAACTTTTCCTTCTATTTCATTATATTTAACTTGTTTTTCATTAAAATAATATGCATTATCACTTTTAGTAACATATTGTGTGTCAATTTCAGACTTGTCAATATTCATTACTCTTTGGATTTTTAGCATTTCATTTTCCCAGAATACTATCAAGTCATTCTTTTCAATTTTTTGTTCACTACATTTTTTAGTTATTACTACATAGTTTTTCTTTAATGTTGGAGACATTAAATTATCGTCAACTCTGTATAGCGCAATCTTTCCAATCTTCGGCTGTAGTTTTTTATCAAACATCGAAAATAATGTACTAACAAGATTATAGGCCATCATAAATACCAAGAGAATTAAAAATATTTTTTTTAAAATCTTTAATATTATATTACTTAACTTTTTGGTCTTCAATTTTTTTCTTTTCTCTCCTCATTCTTCTTTTTTCTTCTACTCTTTTTGTATTAACATATATAATCAAAATTAGATTTATAATTAAAATAATGTATACATTATCTTCTAATAATAATATAAGATTGCCAACTCTTGGAATAACAAGTACTTTTACCCCTTCTATTTCACTATACAATACTTCTTTATAATCATTAACATTATTATTGTCACCTTTTGTTATATATTTTTTTCCTTGTTCCGTTTCTTGTATATCAACCAATCTATGTGTAACTATATTTTCATCTCTTTTAAAAGTTATTATGTCTTCAACTTTTATTTTTTCTTCTTCAGTATTTTTTACAATTACAATATCTCCTGTTTTTATTGTTGGTTTCATACTATCAGTTGTAATAATATATGCTTTATACCCTAAAATTCCTTTAGTTTCTTTGTTGTCCAATGTAGTTTTAGTTATAAGAAAAACATTATATAAAAGTATAATTAATAAGGTAAAAAAAGTTCTTTTAACTATTTTTTTAAACTTGATTATTTTTCTGTTTCTCTTCTCTATTTCCTCTATATTGTAATTCACTTATCTCTCCTTTTGAAAGTAGTATATGATTACTTTACAATAAAGTAATCATATACCTCTCCTATATATGTGTTATCATCATATAGTTTAAATACTAATTTATATGTTCCTGTTTTTAAATTTTCTTTTAATGTATAGAAATAGTTAATGTTTGCTGCAGGTTTATTAGTTAATAAATATTCATTTGCTGTTTTAGTAGTATCTAAAGAATCTGAAATATATTCTGCTAAGTCAACTGTTTCATATCCTAAATCATATATTGTTTCATAATTTCTTCTTTGTAAACATACTGTAATTTTAGGTTTTTCTAGTGATGATGTATATTTTAAATTTACAATTAATGATTTATTATTATTTAAATTCTTTCCTGTTTCTTTATCAATTATTTTCATGTTGTCATCAATTTTAGCTTTTAATCCATAAGTTCCATTAATAATAGTTACTTCTTTTTCAACATAATCAGATGCCTCAATTCCATAATAAATACCGTCTGGAGATCCAAATGTTTCAACTTTTATCTTATATTTTCCTGTAGCTATTGTTGTATTATTTTTTAAATCTATTTTTATTCTTGCAAGTACATTTGATACCTTTTCTGCTATTTTAATTCTTATACTTCCATCATCCATTCTTGTATAGTACTTAATTCCATCTAATTCAAATGTTGTTCCAATAAGACTATCTCCATTTAGCTGATTTCCATAAGAATCAAAAAGTGATATTTTTATTCCCATTTGATTATCAAAATATTGAGTATCATATATTGTTTTAGTATTTAGAACTTGTTGTTCAAAATTTGCACTTACATTTAAGTTAAATGATTGTCCTAAATATACAATATCTTTTGATAAATCTGCTGTTACATCAATAACTGCATCTTTACCTTTATATATACTATATTTACTTGTATCTCTTTGAATTCCTAGTACTCCTATTAGTGTTTGATTGTCACTATCTCTTAGTTCCATTAATAAAGAGTTATTTAAAGCATCTTGTGCAATATTACTGTCTTTAAAGTTTACATGGAATATAAGTTTTTCATATATCAAATCCTGCTGTTGATTATAATATAAATTTAGTGCTTCTGTTTCATTAAAATTTTTATTAGTTGTTCCCATTTCAATGAAATCAGACAAATTATATACATATTTATTATTTTGTTCATCTTGACTTGTTACAACATAATAATAATGTTTATTTGTCGCTAAGTCTAGCATTGTTATTTTTGTATTTTCTGGATATACATAACCTAATCCATTTGCATCAGTTGAGACTAAACTTCTATGATATGTCGAATATTCCTCAAAGATACCACTATCTGAAAACTCGTTTACAAGCAATGAATAATATGTTGAGAAAATACTTGAATCAGTTATATTAGTTTCTGTTGTTGTAAATAAGTTAAACTCTTCACCTGGTGATATAGCCGCTTCATAATAGTTGTCTTGGAATAGAGCTGTTAATAAATTTATATTTATATCCATATATGTTATTTCATAATTCAAATCATCTATTGGAGTTAAAACCTGAAATCTTATTCTTACATTTCCTAATTCTTGCTTTTGTGTTAAGTTTTGTGAATGGTAAAAACAAAATGTCAAAGATGGTGTTGATGGCGAATTATCTGCATCATAAGCTGTACTTCCTTTATATGATGAAACACCATTTGTTGCATAAAAGTTTGTTGAACTTTTAGTTTTCCATCCATTTTTTCCAGTTTTCATATTTAACCCAAATACTGTATTAGCAATTTTCTCGTCACTTGCTATTGGCTCTATTGTATCTCCATCAACTAAAGATATTCCATCAGCTAATCCTGCAGAGAATCCAGTAATTGAAAATTTTATATTTTCTTTAGAAAATCCTGTTAATGGCAATTCATAAGTACCAAGTGTAGCATATTTGGAAGCAGTCATTGTAATTTCAAATGTTGTAACATCCATCTGTTCTCCAACTGACCATATATAGTATGTATCATCTTCTGGTGTTACATCAACATACCCAGTTTTTATATATCCATCCTTATTATAATTTGTATAAAAACCGTCTTGTTCTATATTATGGTTTAGTTTGTGCATTCCCAAAACATAAGAGTTTGCCGAAAATGTACCAGCATTAGTTATTTCATCACTATTGTTAAAATTGTGATTATATAAACCTGTACTTGTACTTGGATTTTTAGAATTTGTATATAATCCTAAGAATGTCATTCCATTTACCATACCATAAGCAGTTACTTGCTCATTTGTTGCTATATTTAAGTTTTTACCTTCATACATGTATATTCTATTATCAACATTTCTACTTGTTTCTCCAGTATCTTTATCAATTTGAACTGTTGCTAATTCTTCTGTTCCATTGTTATCAAGTAAACTAGAATATTGTTGTAATAAGTTTGCACCATAGTTTAAATATACTGTTGAATTATTTTTTAATTTTAAGTGATTTACCCTACTAAATGTAAAATATACATTTGAATACTCATTAGTTCTATCTGTTGCACCAGATAATACTACAGCTGAATTATCTAATGTAACTATTGTTGCTCTTTGGATTGATATGTTTTTTTGCGGATTATCAATTGTTCCATAATTTTTAATCATTACATAACTTGCTCCACTTGTACTAGAAGCATTACCTGATCCAAAAATGCTACCTCTTATTGCAAATTCATCATGTGTATCTCCATCTATATTTATGTTTATGCCTTTTGTTACACTTATATATGAGAAGTCATATACTTCTGAACCAGATGCATTAGCTTCTCCTCCCCCAAATACAGTTCCAGTTATTAGTATATTAGCTTTTTGTAAGTTTTCGTTTCCAACTGCCACATACCCTATATTTGTATTTGTTATTCCATATACTTTTGATGTATTTGCTCCTCCATATACATTTCCATATATTGTTCCGCCAACTATATTAACAGTACTTTGAGAATTATTATTTGATTCTGTTCCTGTTACTGCTGCTTTTCCTCCTCCAAATACACAACCACTTTCTGGTGAAACTGAATCTGTAGTTCCTATTACAGTTTCTCCATCTATTGTTATGTTAGCATTTTCATATACTGTAGCAGTAGTACCATTTCCTCCTGCATATACACTTCCATTTATTTTTCCGTTTGTAATTAAAACATTGGTATTTTTTTGTACTATACCTTCATTTCCACCGCCATACACATTGTTTTTTATACTTCCTCCAGTCACTTTCACACTTGTATCATTTTGTACGGCTGCTGCATTACCTCCTCCATATATGTCTTGAATTATTCCTTTTTCAATATTGATATTTGTATTTTCTACTTCTGCTCTATTGCCTCCACCAAATATATTTTCAATTGTTCCTCCTGCTACCTTTATATTTGGATTTTTAGTAAGTCCTCCTGCATTATTTCCGCCATATATATTTGTAACTTGTAAATTATTGTCAATTTCTGTCTCAGTCGTAATATTAGATGTTTCAACTATTCCACTATTATTTGAACCACCAAATACATTCTCAGATTTTCCTGAAGTCAAGTTTACATTTGCATTTGTAACACCTGCTTCATTTCCTCCTCCATATATATTAGTAGCCTGACCACTTAATAAATACACATTTGAAGTAGGTGTATCAGCTTTATTTCCTCCTCCAAATACATTTGTAGCACTTACTCCATCTATTTTCACCCTGGTTATATTAGTAGTTCCACCTTGGTTATTTCCGCCATATATATTAGAATATGTTCCTTTTTTGGCTTCTATGTTACTTGTTTCAACTGTACCACTTGTATTTGAACCTCCAAATACATTTTCTGCTGAACCTCCATCTAACAATATATTAGTTGTTGTAACACCTGCTTCATTTCCTCCTCCATATATATTTGGTATTTTGTTCTGATTACTTTTTATTGTTATATTTGATGTATTTGTATTAACTTTATTTCCACCGCCATAAATAGCATCTGTTATATTCGCACCATTTATAGTTATATTAGTTTCTTCACAATTTCCTCCAACATTATTTCCACCAAATATAGTATTGGCTGTTCCAGAAGTTCCAGTTATATTAGTAGTATTTACTGTTCCTGTTATGTTTGACCCACCATATATTACATTAGCTTGTCCACCTTGAAGATTAATATATGAACTGTTTACATCTGACGATTGTCCTCCTCCGTATATTTCATTTGAAGTTCCACCATTTATATTTATTTGTGAATTTCCATCCACAACTCCTAGATTTCCGCCTCCATAAACTTGTGCTGTGTGATTTCCACTATTTATATTTATATAAGTATTTCCTTCTGTTTTTGCAATATTTCCGCCACCATAAGCATTTGTATATAAATTTGCATTTATATTTATTGTAGAATCTCCTATTAATTTAGCCATTTCACTGTATCCTGAAATTCCAGCTCCTGCACCAAATACATAACCATTAATTGTAGGAGTTCCATTTATTGTTATTGTCGATTTTCCAGTCATTTGTGCAATATTAGGTTTACTAGATAAATTATAACCACATCCTGCTGCATAAATATTTCCGTTAATTGTTGGACTTCCACTTATTACAATATTGCTATCTCCATACAAAGCCCCTCCATCAACAGCAGTAACATTAGCATTTAAATATTCTGTATATCCATATCCTCCGCCATATATATTGCCTCCTACTGTTCCTCCTGAAATATTTATATTAACAACAGTTTCAAACTCTTCTCCATAACTTTTGTATGGATCTGATGAGTTTACATTATATCCGGTAACTCCTCCTGCTCCTGCTCCATATATGTTATTGGTAATAGTTCCTCCTGTTATATTTATGGTTGCTGTTCCATAAAAATATGAATCACAAGTATTTCCTGTTGCATTTGGACTTCCAACAACATTCATATTTCTTCCTAAACATCCACCATATACTTCATTTACCGAGCCACCTGATATATTAATTGTGGTTGTTCCTAAAAATGTATTTTCTGGGTAGTCCCAATCACTTTCTCCCCACCAGCCACCTGAGCTTGGCCTTGTTGCCGAATCTCCAATACTACCTCCAAGTAAACGTCCGACAGAACCAGATTTTATATTTTCTGTAACTACTGAATAGTTATTTCCACATGCTGAACCACCTACTAATAGGTTTACATCATAGTCATATTTACTAGCTGTTGTGCTGTTTTGTATATCTACTGTTATAGAAACTTTAAATGAATCATCCATTGAAGAACCCATAAAATCGTGTGATGTCGTTTGTCCTTGTCCTGATGAAGTTCCTGGAGTTCCGCCCAAAACAATTCTTCCATAACTTCCACTTTTTATTATTATTTCTGAGTTATTATTTGGTAATCTAGTTCTATTATATTGATACCATCCCGCAAACAAGTGAAATCCAGGTGCATTACTTCCTAGTAAACCTTGGTTTGAACTTGCATTGGTATAATTATCCATAGTTACTTGTTCTCCAATAGTGAAACTATGTCCTTGGCATATTAAGTACATATATCCATTTCCACCATTAAGAGTTAAGTACATAAATGTAGTATCTTCTGTTAAATATCTAAAATAATAATAGCTTGAACCATTACTTCCAAATCTCCAAACTGCATTATAGTCTACTCCTGCATACTTTCCAGTTATAGTTACTTTTTTTGCATAGGTTGTTGAAGTTTGTGAATTATAAAAACTCAAACTGGTGTCTGTATAATTTCCCATCATAACAATTATGTTTTCATTTCTTGTTCCTGACGAACTTAATTTTGAATATGCTGTTTGTAGATTTTGCACTGGAGTTTGTGGTGTATAACCATCATTATAATTACTTCCATTTTGATAATCTACATATACAACAATTCTGTCTCCATAAGTAAAACTATTTTCTGCTGATAATAAACTATTTACATTATTTGTTGCAACAAGTCTATAATCCATTCCTTTTTCTAGATTTTCTAATGTCAAACTTGTTTGACCTTCGATTTTTTCTAAAGAACCACCTGCCAAATCTTGTGTATACCATTGATATGTATAATCTGCTAAATCAACATAAGGTAAGGCTGTTCCGTGTAAGTCTTGCTGTTACTTTATCATTATTGTTGTCTATATCAAATTCTATTTCTATTGTAAGTCTTGGAATAGCGAAAGCTGCTACACTGTAATATTTTCCATCATATACTAGTACTTCAATATTATATTCACTTTCCCAGCTCATCTCTTTTGTAATGCTGTCACCTGTCAAACTCTCATCTATTACATCATTTATATACCATTTATAAGTTAAGTTACTGCTATATTGGTTATCTGTAATTACTTTATATGTTGGTGCATTACTATCATCAATACTTGTATTGAATCTTTTTATAAATGAAAATGCTCCATTAGTATATTTCCATTTTAAATAATCACTACCTGCATAATTATTAAATGTTGATAGCATTGTAGATATATCACTTTGATAAATTCCTTTGTTTACACCTTGTACATATCCTATGTTATTAGTAGTATTACTTCTTCTTTGGTTTGATGTTCCTGATGTGACACTTTGTGTAAAATATGTTCCTTTAGCTGAATAACTATTAAAATAACTATCCATAGTTAAGTTTCCAGCGTCATTACCATTCCATAAAGTTGCGAAATTATATGTTGATGTGTATGCTGTGCTGTTTCTTAAATATCCAAATATTGGACCTATAAATCCATTACCATTTATACTTCCTACATATAGACAGTTTGATGGCCATACTGGTTGAGAGCGGATTATTCCAACAATACCGCCTATTGCATATTGACCTGCATTTGACAATGTGTTATTTCGCAAAGTTGCATCAATTGCTATTTCTACATCTGCAAAACAATTCTCTATAGAATATCTTTGTCCTGCTCCTGGGTCTGTTTCACTTGAACTAGTGTTAGAAACATAACCTGCTATTCCTCCTACAGCAAATTGATAGCTTGAGTTTCTAATTGTAATAGTGTTTGTGTCATCTATTGTACAATTTTTGACTATATTGTTTACTATTGCAGTATTTTTATATACAGTTCCTGCAACTATTCCTATATGATAACCTTTGGTAGTATTGTTATTTCTTGTTGTTCCTCTAGCTGTTATGCTTATTTGTATACTATCAAATTCCACATTTTTTATAGTACAAGTACTATTTCCACCACCTACACTTCCAAAAAATCCATAAGACGTTACGCTTGTGGCTAATGCAGAAATTGTTATTTGAATATTTGAAATAATGTGCCCAGCCCCGTCAAAAGTTCCTCTAAACGAGTTAGTGTTGTTTCCTATTGGCGTCCATGCCATTGAATTTAAATCTATATCTGTTGTTAATTGAAAAAATGTATTTTCATAGGTTGTCCCATTATTTACTTGATCTCTTAAATATGCTAATTCTTTTGCATTTGTTATTAGATATGGATTTGCTTGTGTTCCATCTCCATATTTAAATCCTGTTGCTACTGTTCCATCCCATGTACTTTTTTCTGCTGAAAGCACTGCTGCTGTTCTTGCATATGTTGCTATATTAGCTAAGCTCATTGTTTCGTCTAAAAGTACTGCATATATTGAAAAAGTATTTGTATTAAATAAAATGCTATTACCATTTATTTCAGTCTTTTTTATTTCTTCAGTTTTATTGTTTTCATCTATATGTATAATTTTGTACTTTTGATTATTGTCATCTATACTATCAATTCCAAGTATAGTTACTTGTATATCTTCATCAAGTGTATTAGGTTCATATTTTTTTCCGTCAGATACAATTTTTATATCATAAGCAACTTTTAAAGATACACTCTTATTTATATAATCTTTTAGCTGTTCTTTTATATCATCTTCTGTTTTTACTTCAACACTAAGTGTAGCATTTTGAGGCATATAACCTTTTACAGTCACTTGATTATTTTCTATTACTTCTGTTATTTTTGTATTATATAATAAATCTCCATCTTTTTCCTTTGTATCAAATTTTGCATTTAAACTTATTTTTGCATTTTCTAATTCTGCCTCTGTTAAATATACTTTATCTCCTGGTTTTTTTGATGTTATTTTAACTTCATTATTATTTTCAACAGCTGTGTTTTTATTATCAGCTTCAGTTTTTTCCTCTTCGTTTTGTATCGAATTTTCTGTTTTATTAGTGTCATTAGTATTTGAATTTTTAGTATCAAAAGTATAGCTAATAATCTGTTTGTTTCCTACTTCTTCCGGTAAAGTTATATAATATCCACTTTCTCCTGAATCAGTTGCATTTAGTTCAATAGTTTGTATTTCTAAATTTCCTGAAGTATCTTTTATGCTTACCTGTATTTCCTTCACCTTTTCAGCTCTTGAAAAACTAAATGCTAGAATCTCTATTATTAGCATAATTATTAACAATATTATTATCGTAATTTTCCTTTTGTTTATTTTTCTCATTTATCTCTCCGTTATTACTTACCTAATATCTTTTTAAACTCATATATTCCTTCAATTTCATCTACACTTAAATTATTTTTTTGTAGATTATCATACATTTTTATTGTTTCTATTGTTGAAATTAAGCTATCCAAATTTTCTTCTTCTAATTCTTCTTTTTCTATATTTATGTTTAATAATTGATACCTGTCTTTTATAACTATTGCTAAGTCCTTCGTGTCTGTCATTGTGATATTATTAAGCATTGTATAATATGGCCATCTTACAAATTCTCTAAGTTCATCAATAAATAAATTTATTTCTTCATCTGTTGCATCTACAAATTCCTCTCTTGCACATCGATATAAAAAGCTGTAAAATGAGCTTGCAACTTTTAAAACATCTAGTAGTGTTGAATTTTCATCAAGTTCACTATAGATTTTATTATTTATTTTGTTTTTTTCTAAATCTGTATATTTATCTTTTAGTTCCAATATTAAATTGTTAGCTTCAACAACATATTTGTCATTAGATTTTACTAATATTCCATGTCCATTTATTTTATTGTTTATTTTAAATAATTTGCTTTCTTTTGTGTTAAGTTCTTTTTTGCTTTGGGCATATAAGTTTTTATTTTGTTCTTTATTCTTGTACTCCTCTTTAATTGCGTCTATTATAAACTTATATTTTAAATAGTTTTTGTATTCATACAAGCTGTTTGATAATTTTATTAATGCAGAGTTTATTTCTTTTCTTTTATCTTCGTTCATTTCTTGCAAATCTTCTTTAGAAATGAATTTCAAATAACTACTTTCAATTGATGAAACTGAATAATCTTTTACCTTTAGATTTCCAGATAAAAAATTATTTATAATTATAGATTTATCTTCTTCTGTTTTATCTATCAAGCGCTTTTTTAATTCAATATATCTATTTAATATTGCTTCTTTAGCAAAATTTTTTATTAACATTTCTTTTTGTTTATTATAATATTTGTCTATATATTTTTCATTTTTTAGATATAAATAGATAATGTTTAATTTTATGTGCACAATTATATCAGGACATTTCCAATAAATCTCTTCAAATTTACTTTTTATTCTCTTTGAATTTATATTCTCATTTTCTAATTCTTGTAAAAAAACATTTATATACTCATTAACATATTTACTATATGTAAAATCTTTTAATGTTAATTTAATTCCAACCTCTTCAAATTTTTTTATGCAGTATAATATTGTATCATTAACTATTTCCAAATTCTTTTTATAATAAAAATTTAAATTGTAAAGTATTCTATCTAAATCCATTTTCTCATAAGAAGTATCTATATCATTTAATAAATATATAACACCTTCTGTATTTTTAATTTCATCCTCTAGATTTAGTAATTCTTCGCTCTTTTCTATTTCATTAATCTTAGAAATTCTTTGCTTCATTTCCTCAATTATTTCATTTTCAAGTTTTTGGTAAGTTGTTTTATAAGTACTTACTTTTTTTAAATATGCATTAATATTTTTCTCATTATTTCTTGGAAGAGTTGAAAGAGCCTCTTTATCAACACTTATTTTATTAGTAATATTACTTAAATTAATCATTTATCATCCCTCATTTTCTCTGTATTTTTTTCTTCTTTTTCAAGAATTTTCATAAATTCTTCTATTTTTTTATATGTTTCAAATAGTTCTTTAGATGATAAATTTTCGAATTTATTTTCCATGTTTTCTTTTGTTCCTTTCTTTTCTTATACTGCATTTTTCGCCCATTATTATTCGTTGTGATTATATCATATCATTATTTAATAAGTAAACAATTTCAAAAAAAAATAAACTTGAAAAATCTTCAAGTTTATTTCAGACTGTTGACAAAGTAAAAAAAAATATTTTGCTCAACAGTCTGTATAATACATAAAGTATTATCAAAAATTATGTAGCCACTATCTTTCCTCTCCTCGTTCTGTCATAATTCTATCTTTTATATGTAAAATTCCAAAGTCTTTTATTGATAGTGTGGCTATTTCTATTGCTTTTTTCAGTGCTACCTCATTTGAATATCCATTTGCAATTAAATTCATAAATACACCATTTAAACAATCGCCTGCTCCTGTTTTATCTACTACATTTTCAATAACAGTAGCATCAAATTTTTGCGCATGCTCTCTGTCTAGTAATATACATCCTGTTTTACCTAGCTTTATTACTTTTGTTTTAGATTTACACTGTATCAAATTTGAAAATTCTTTATCTACAAAAGCAATATCCACTAAATCAAATACTTCTCTCGTTTCATTTAAGTCTGCATATCCTTCAAATGTATCTACTCCTATTATTGCATTTGGATTGCAATTTCGCAATTTTTCAATAATCTGCTTTTGATTACTTGGTAACATTGTAGAAATATAGAAATACTTTGCTTTCAAAAATTCCTTTGGTATATCATCAAAAGTTGCTGTTAGTCTTTCATTATATTCTGCAACTGTTTCTCTTTCTTGCCTATCTTTTGTCCTCAAGATATTATAAAACCTTGAAGTTCTTTCATCTTTATGTGTATGAAATCCTCTTAAATCTATATTGAACTTTTTCAATCTATCTATGCTAAAGTCACCTCCTGCATTGCTAACTAGTCCAACTCTGTAAAATATACTAGCTGGTACACTGGAATATATTCCTGCTCCTCCATAATTAGTTTTAAAAAAATGACTACTATCTTCACAGATAAATTTATTTGTGTCATATGCCGAATCTCCTATAATAATTAAATTCGGTATTATTGTATTTTTATTCATTTAGTATATTTTACTCCGTCTATATACAATGCATCTGCTCCACTTAGTTTATAAGTTTTTATAGCATCTTCCGGAGTATCAACTATCGGTTCACTAGCATCATTAAAAGATGTATTCATTAAAATTGGAGCTTTGCCAATTTCTTTTAATTTAATCAATATGTCATATATAATAGGATTATCCTCTTTAGTTACTGTTTGAACTCTAGTTGTTCCATCGAAGTGGACAATTGCTGGTGCTTCTTCTTTTGTAATATCTTTTGCTTTTGCACAGAAAGTCATATATGGTGAAGAATAATTTTGCTCAAAATATTCTGTAATAAACTCTTCTGGAATCATAGCTGCAACTGGCCTGTATGGCTCTCTTCTCTTTATCTTCTCACTAATCTTGACTCTCATTTCAATACTATCTGGAAGTCCAATAAAGCTTCTATGTCCTAATGCCCTTGCTCCTATTTCACTTCTTCCTTGGAACCATGCTATTACCTTATGATCTAAAATATCTTTTATGACTTGTTCATCATAACTACTAATTTCACTTTTTCCTCTACCTAGGAATGGATAATCTACTTTTATATGTGGATATCTGTATAAAATAGCACCTAAAGATTGTCCTCCATCAGTAGATATTGGACTTACATAAACATTGTCAAAAATATTTTCATCTAATAATTTTGAGTTTAAAGAAATGTTTAATGAACATCCTCCAGACATGCATATATTCTTTGAAAATTCACTATGTTTTCTTAATTTTTCTACGTTAGTGTCAACCCAATAATTGTGTGCAGTATATGCTATATTTTGTTTGTTTTCATCTTCCCATGCTTTTGCATAATAATCTGGTAGATTAAACAATGGTAATAAATGTTTGCATCCATTAACATATAACTGGTTTATTTCTTTTTCATTTTGTTTAATTATTTTCATTATGTTGTCATCATATTTTCCTAATGAACTTAATCCCATAAACTTGCCAACAGCTGATGTGTGTGCTCTGTTAAAATCAGGTTCTAATAATAATTGTGCCATAGTTCCATAAAATTGTCCTGTACAAGCTGAATCATTTAAATCTTCTGCTAACCATATTTTGTCTCCTTCTTTATAGTATACCTTTGTTGTTCCTTCTTCACTACCTCCATCTGAAATAAATATAACGCATTTTTCAAACTTTTTAGGTAATACAACTCCAATATGGTTTTCATGGTGATTAGTTAATATAGCATCAAACTCTCTGCCTAAAACACAGACTTTATTTCCATTGTATAGATTTTGCCATTCTGTTACTAATACTTCATCTACATCATCTATAGTCTTTCCTATGTAATCAAGTCCAATTTTTACTAGCTGGTCAACTTCCTCTAAACTAGTAAATTTCTTATGTTTTGCTCTAAAAATTCTTTCAGCTTCCAAATGTATAAGAACTTCTTCCTCATTTGCAAGAGTTATGCATGAATCATGAAAGCAAAATGAAATTGATAAAATTAATTTTTTATCTTTCATCCAATTCTTCCCCCTTAATTTTTTTAATCACTTTTTCTTCAATCTCTTGTACTATATCATCTATACTTTTTTCTTCTGTATCTATTACAATATGTGGCATATTGAATTTCTCTGCAAATTTAATCATTCCCTTATATCCATCTGCCTTTATAGCTTCATCTTGTAAATCTCTATCATTTTTATTTCTAGTATAAATTCTTTGGAGTCTAACTTCTGGCGAAGCATATAGAATAACACTCATGTCTGGTACTCCTATTAAAGATAATAATGTTTTATAAATTTCTATATTCTCTCTAGTGCCATTTTGTTGAAAGTTTGACAATATATGTCTATCTACAACTATATTCTTATCTTTTACTTGGGTCGCTGTATATATATTTCCAAGCGAACATAACCAAGCTCTTAAAATATCATTTCCGCTCTCAAAAAACAACTGATTTTCTCTTCTTTTAAAGATTTTGTAATATTCACTTTCCTTATCTGTAGCGTCAAATACTTTATGTATTGCATCACCTATATATGTAAATTCATTTCTTTTTGCAAGTTCTTTGGCTATTGTACTCTTTCCAACTCCGTCCATTCCTTCTATGGCAATTTTCATATTAACCTCCTGAAATTTAATTATTATATTACAACTTCATTTGTTAATTTATAAATCTATATTTAGGTATGCATATTTGCTGTCTTCATAGTGTTTTATGTCCTCTATCAATTCTTTTCCTATTTGTGAAATATCACTTATTCTCCTTGCCTGTCCATCCTCACATACTACTAATGGATTTGTATATCTTTTCTTAACTTTTATTGATATACAATATTTATCTTTAACTTCTGTATCGCTTCTTCCAACTTGTGTACTATTTGAAAAAATTTCAAAAGCGTCTCTTATTTTTTTATTAGGACAATTTCTTATTTTATCAACTATTTCTTTTTCTGAATACAAGTATAAATCTTCTTCTGTAATATAGTTTTCTTTTGCCATTTTTCTTAATATATCTGTCCAAAATTGCATAATCATATTGTTTTCACTATTTCCACAAAACAAATGCCACATTATGCTTGATCTTCTTAAATATTCTTCTGCTATATCTAGATTTTCAAATCCAATTTCATCTTCGCCTTGCTCATTTTTTAATATTTTTATGTTGTTATATATTCTATCAATAGACTCTAAAGTAAAGGCATCTTGTGTTACTAGACCATCACTTAGTGTATACTCTAATCTATCTGCAGATAATTTTGGACTATCATTATCTGCAATTGGATATATATGATAATCTATCACTTCTTCCAATTTTATATTATCTCTATTTAATAGTTTCATTATGTCTTTTGAATTTTTTATAATTGTTTCTGTAAGCTCTTCTGTTGATTCTTGTTTTTCATAATCTCCATGTAAATAATCTACAACATGGCTGAAAGATGGTGTTGCTATATCGTGATATAGACCTGCTATTGCTTGTTTTTTATCCTTAGTAAAGTGCCAAACAATTAGTGCAACTCCTAAACTATGTTCATATCTAGTATGGAAAAATTTATATGGAATCAATTTAGTGTATTCACATGCTGATACCATACTTATTCCTTTTAATCTCTGCATTTCTGGCACATTAGCATATTCTATTAAAAAAGCTGGAAATTCCTTTGATAAGATTTGTAAATATTTTTTTATTTCTTCATTTTCTAATTCCATTTGAATAAACTCCTATTAAATTTTATATATACAATTATAGATTACATTAAATAAAGTTTCAAGCAAAATATTTAGAAAATATTTTGCTTGAAATCCATTAGATTTTAGAATAGATTTTAGAAGTAAATACTTCTCAGTTGTTTGTTGCAAGACTCGCTAGACAACTTTCGTTGTGCCAGTTTCATCTTAAGCAGCAAAAACTCCAAATCGTTTGTTACAATTTCCTCCCAAAAATCAATAGCATCATTGCTGATTCTACAAAGAGGAAATCGCGCATCATGGTTTACGTACAAATCGTGTGTTTGCCTGCAGCATTCAATCGGCGAATCTGTTTCAACAGCCTTAGAACACGTACACTGTGTCAGAAAGACTCTGTGTCCTTCATTTTCATAGCACTCTGTTCTGTCATCTGTAGGAATATAGGTATAGCCCAATTCTTGTACCTGCTGTTTCAGTGTTTCGATTCTAACACAGTCCTGCTGGTTGTACGGAAAAAGTTCTGTACACTTTACAGTTGCTTCGATCAGCTTAGCATACGAAATCAAATTTTTGAATTCGTCAATGCTCCAACCGTTTTGTAAGCAAGGTGTAGCATTCAACCTGATTTCCAATTCAGGATAGAGTGCTCTTACCGTCTGCAAGTTATTTTCAACTGCATACAGTTTTTCCCCGTCTCTTCCGATGATTGTCCCATACATTTGAGGGTCTGTAGTGTGAATAGAAACATTGATTCTTTTGATGTACTTGATAGCCGGAAGATGCCGGTCAAGTAATGCTCCGTTTGTTACTACAGTTACCTGCGCTCCTGCCTCATAAAGGCGTTTGAGCAACTCGTCGATGTCCCGAAACAAGAACGGTTCTCCTCCAGACAGAGTAACACCATTCCAGCCTTCAAGCTCAGAATAGAGAGTATAGAGAGTAATGTAATTATCTACTGTCAGTTCATGTTTTCCTAATGTTCCGCTTACTCCTTCTGCGTGGCAAAAGTAGCAACCATAGTTGCAACTATTGGTGACCAAAAATCTAATGTCCTTCTTCATGATTCTACCTCCTCCATTTGTCAAAGGAATTAAAAAAGTATTTACTGTCATATTCAAATTTTACCATCTTCCCAAGCTATTGTCAACATAATGCAATTACGTTTTGTTATTTTTTGTGGATTTATATTGTTTTTTTATTTTATTGATGTTATAATTATGCAAATTTTGTAGGAGGTGCTTTAAGTGAGCAATATTTATAATTGGTTATATGAAATCGACAAAAATCTTGTACGGCTTGAATTTGGTTGCACTATAAAAACTAAAGTTCAAAACATCATCCAGCAATTCAATGGACAGCAACTTTCTATAGCTATGGGAGAAAACGTACTAATTGTAAAATTTAAGAATGCAAAAGTTGCAAATGAATTTATCAATTACGTTATCTCTCAATATCCTAATTCATTCCATCTAAATAATGAATGGGAAGCTTCCAAAAGTTCTGAAACAACGATTTCCTTCACTTCAATGCAAGGTAGTCAAAGTTCGCTGTTGTCGCTATCCGAGACTATTGCTTCTCTTTTTTCAGATTCCATAATTATTTCTAATCTCACAAAGAGTAAAGTAGTAGGTATTCAAGTTAGTGCTGATGAAGATATGTGTTACTTAACCTTCAGTATTAACTTCGACTCTTCTGAAGATGCAGATCAGTTTCTTGTTGATTTCTACAAGTTTAAAGCATGACAGTACATTCTTAATAGAATATACAATTAAACAGAACCCAAAAGTTAAAACACTTTCTGGGTTCTGTTCTTTTATATACATCTTATTATTTGCTTGCTTTTTCAGCTACTTTTACTATTTCAGTAAATGCTTTTGGATCAGATACTGCAAGTTCAGCTAACATTTTTCTGTTAACAACAACATTTGCTTTTTTTAGTCCTGCAACTAATTTGCTATATGTTGTTCCATTCATTCTAGCTGCTGCATTAATTCTTGCTATCCATAATTTTCTAAAATTACTCTTTTTGTCTTTTCTTCCTACATAAGCATAGTTTCCAGATTTCATAACAGCTTGTTTAGCCATTCTAAATCTATAGTGTTTTGCACCATAATATCCTTTTGCTCTTTTTAATATTTTTTTATGTTTTTTACGAGTAATTATTGCTGTTTTTACTCTTGCCATTTTAATTCACCTTCCTCATTCTCTTTTTAGTTTCCGTATGGTAACATTTTTTTGATTCCTGCTTCGCATGTTTTATCTGCATAAGCATCTTGTACTTTTCCTCTAGATTTTGCTCTACTTGTTTTTCTTGCTAAAATATGTCTTTTATTAGCCTTTGTTCTTTTAACTTTTCCAGTAGCTGTGTAAGAATATCTCTTTTTAGCTGCTTTGTTTGTTTTTAGTTTTGGCATAATTTATTCCTCCTTTAAATTTTGCTTTGTATATATTACTTATCAGCTTTTTTAGCTAATATAATAAACATGTTTTTACCTTCCAAAAGTGGTTTCTTTTCTGGAATAGAAATATCTGATAAATCATCTATAAACTTTTGAAGAACTTCTTCTCCTAATTTAATATAGTTCATTTCTCTTCCTCTGAATTTTAATGTGATTTTTACTTTGTTTCCATCTTCTAGAAATTTTCTTGCATTTTTAGCTTTGAATTCGAAATCATGTGTATCAATGTTTGGTGTGATACGAATTTCTTTTACTTCAAAACTTTTTTGTTTTTTACGAGCTTCTTTTTCTCTTTTAGCTTGTTCAAATTTGTACTTGCCATAATTCATAATTTTACAAACTGGCATTTCTGGATTTGGAGAAACCATAACTAAGTCTAATTTCTTTTCAAAAGCCATATCTAAAGCTTCATTAAGACTTACTACACCTTTCTTTTCTCCATTTTCATCAATTAATTGTACTTTACTTGCTCTAATTTGTTCATTAATTGGTAAATCTTGTTTTATAATAAAACACCTCCATAAGATTAAATCAAAAAAAAGATTGATTTAAAAATCAATCCACACACAAAAATACCCAATAATAAGTATAGAATATTTACCTTTTTGCCTCTGCTTAAGGTGAGCATGGATTGCTTCTTTTATTTACGTTTATAAGTATAGCATATATTTTATTTGTTTGTCAACTATTTTTTACAATTTGCTTGACTTTTTTATGTTTTTGTATTAAAATAATTAAGCATGTTTATGATTGTTATTATTTTAGAAGCTTCTCCCCGGTAGCCGAAGAAATAATTTCATATAGATATTTGAATTTGAAATGGAGGATATGATTACCATGAATAATACAACATATAGTATTAAAAAAAGTGAAATTGAAAGCAAATGGTATATTATTGATGCAGCTGAAAAGCCATTAGGTAGAGTTGCTGCAGAAGCTGCTAAATTATTAAGAGGAAAACACAAACCAACTTATACACCTAACATTGATGTTGGTGATCACGTTATTATTATTAACTGTGAAAAAGTTGTTTTAACAGGAAGAAAATTAGATCAAAAAATTTATAGAAGCCATTCAGGATATATTGGTGGAATGAAAGAAACTACAGCTAGAGATTTACTAGCAAAAAGTCCTGAAAAAATGATGACACATGCTGTTGAAGGTATGCTTCCTCATACAAGACTTGGTAGACAAATGGCTAAAAAATTAAGAGTATATGCTGGTAGCGAGCATGAAAATATCGCTCAAAAACCTGAAGTTTGGGAGGTAAAATAAAATGGCTAAAAAATCTGATAAAATTGTATTCCTAGGAACAGGAAGAAGAAAAAAATCAATTGCTAGAGTTAGACTAGTTGAAGGTAAAGGAAACATTACTGTAAATGATAAAACTTTAGATGAATACTTTGGAACAGAGGTATTAAAAGTTATAGTAAAACAACCATTAGTTGCAACTAACACATTAGACAAATATGATGTTATTTGTAAAGTAATTGGTGGTGGATTTACTGGTCAAGCAGGAGCTATTCGTCATGGTATAGCAAGAGCATTAAATGAAGCTAACAGTGAATATAGACCAACTCTAAAATCTGCAGGATTCTTAACAAGAGATCCTCGTATGAAGGAAAGAAAAAAATACGGTCTTAAAAAAGCTAGAAAAGCTCCACAATTTAGTAAAAGATAATTTACAAATAAAAACCCTATTTTCCATTGGAAATATAGGGTTTCTTTTTTATCTTAAATAAAGTTTAGAATCTTTAAAATCCTGCTTCAATATGTGCCATCAGGGACGGAGAATATTGGCACATTTTAAAATTTAATTTCATTTTTCTTCATTGCTAGTCAAGTGTGCCAATATTCTCCGTCCCTGATGGCACAAAAAATTATTTTATTATATCAATTGCATTATCTTTTGATATTCCTTCTAAGTTATAATATGAATTAGGAATTTCCCCTACTATCACCCCTTCAGCTAATAAAACTTGATTTGATATTTTTTGCTCAATTGTTTCAAATGGTGTTAATATTACTACATTACATTTTATTTCTAAATAAATTCTATGTAATGTTTGGTTAATTCCTGCAGATGTGAATTCTGATCTTAAATCAGTATCTAAATCCCCTACTATTTGCATCTTGATGTTTACTTTTGGTCCTCTCCCAGAAAATAATTTACTTCCAAAAAAACTTCCAATTGGAATTTTGAATGTACTGTTTTCTTCCCTTTCAAACTCTTCTTGCATATATACAGGTATATCTGATATTATTTTATTTACTGTAAAAATATTAGTCCCCACCATTTTTATATTTCCATTTTCATCTTTAATAATATTTAATATATCATCATATTCATATTTTGCCATTACCTCAGTAGCTTTTATATTTGAAACTTTTGTTGCAACAGATTTTGCAATACTTATACAGTTTTTTTCCATTATTGGTTTTATTCCTTTTAAACTAAAGTATGCAAAATTAATTGCAATTCCTAAAATAACAATAATTTTTAATATTTTTATTGTATTTCTATTATTTTCTTTATTTTTTAGTTCAATTTTAGGAAGTCTAATTCTGCTTCTAGAATAAATTTTATCATTCATGATATCTAGGAATAAATAATTGTTTTCCAACTTGTATATTTTCAGGATTTTCTATTCCATTTACCCTAACTATATCATCTACTGTACTTCCAAATCTTTTAGCAATATTCCAAATTGTATCATTTGGTTTTACAAAATATATAACCATGCTATACTTACTTAATTCTCTATTTTCTTCTTCAGTCACATCATCTATAATTGCAATCGAACCATCTCTTCCACTAATTGCTGTAAATCCTAAATCTATCCTTATGTCTATACTCTCATCTGGCATTACAATAAAATTTTGTGATTCTATTTCAATTACTGTATCTATGTTTCTATCTGTATTTATTCCATCAAAGTCCATCGTAAAACTAAATGGTACGCTTATTTCTTTTGTATTAATTCCTCCAGTTCCTTCAAATATAAAATTCAATTTTATATCGCCATCATATACAATTCTATTATTTAGTATTGTCTGCCCTTCAATAATAGGTGTTACCTCTACATCATATATTTGATGTGATCCTATTTCTGGTATAACTTGTTTTTCTCTAACATTACATACTTGTTTTTTTAATTCTTGATTTTGCATAACTTTTACTTGTTTTTGTCTAAAATTCAAACTTCTAGTTGGACTATATAAATCTTGAATCATTTGTAAGTTTCTATTCTCATACGCCTCACAGTAAACATCTATTTCCGCTTCTATATATATTGAATGTTCTTCTACATTATTTGGTTTTATAATAACATTTTTCATTTCATATTTTACATTACAATTATGTTCTTCGCTAATATTAGGCAAGTCTACAAATCCAACTATTGGAATTGTTGCCTCTTTCATATTAATACGATTTTCTTCAGTTAAATATATTATTTTCACTTGTAAATCAGATTTTATTAGAACCTTATTATAGCTTATTTTTGTATCACGATTTGTTATTCTTAAATCTGTTTTCATTATTTCGACTAAATTATCTGCTTCATCTATATTTATAGTATCTTTTGCATATACTTTAGTATTTCCGTTTTCCTACTAAAGAACTAATTTGAAATTCTCTATTTAAGCACTGTATATCTTTTAAATTGTTTATTTCTTTTACATACTCTACATTTTCATTAGAAGATATTTTAGCATCCACATCTAAAATCGCTTTCACATGTATTTTTCTTCCATTTAGTACATGAGCTTCTAATCCTTTTAAAGTTACATCAGCATCTAAATTCATATCACTCTTTACTTTATCTAAATCTATTGTTTGAGTAAAATCTATATTAGTATTCAAACTTCTAACCTGATTTTCTTCTGTATCTGCCAAATACATAATATATGTATTTACACAACCATCCAGCCTAATTTTGCCATCCATAATATCTTTTTTATAAATGCAAACAATCCCACTATTACTAATAATATTTAATATATCCGGTTTCACATCAGGAACAATACAATCTTCTTCTACCATAAAACTTTCCCTTTTTTGCTCTATAATTTGATTTAGAATTAGATTGTCTTTTTCTGTTTCAATAGCCATTTTCAATCCCTCCTATTTGTTTTATTAATATATATTGACAAGGTCAAAAAAAAATTCCTAAAATTAGGAATTTTTTTATTATAGTTTATATTATTATGCTAAATTTTTTTGTTTTTTCACTTCAGTTACTGGTGGTATTAATGGACTATATCCACTTCCATCAAACACATCTACTTCAACAGTTCTTGTTAAAACATCTGTGTAACTATAAGTAACATTTCTATTTTCCTCTTCATATTTTATAACAAAAATATTAGGATAGGCTTTTTCTATTGTACCTTCTTTTTCAAAAGTCTTGCTTCTACCAAGTGACCCTTTGACCATTATCTTTTGTCCTATCATTTCATTAATGTCAGTTTTTAAATTAGTAATATCATTTGGACAAATCATATCATCACCTACTTCATTAAGATGGGCAAATCTTATCATTTTTAGTCGAATTTGTCAAAGAAGGTTTGTTCGTATTAGTATTGTTTGTTTTAGTATTTTCAGCAGTAACGAGTCTTATATTACATTTATGTTACGTTTATATTACATTTTAGTTACCTGCTTATATTATATATAATTTTAAATGGTAAGTAATTTCTTTTTTCCCTTACCACCTGTTCCGGCTAACTCCTCTTTGACCATCACGTAACTCATCTTCAATATCTTTTATTGTCACAAACTTTTTTTCATCAGTAATAGCGACTTTTTCTGCAACAATTATTGGATCCATAAAATCAATTAATATACGTGCTGGCGATGAAGCAAAATTTGCTCCAGCCATTATTATTCCTTCATAATAACTCTGACAAGCTCCTGCAAATATCACTAAATCATCTCTAATGCTATTTTTTCTTGCTTCTTCTACTGCTTTTATAAAATATCCTGAGTTTCTATAATTGTATATATCAGTAAAATCTTTACCTTTTTTTATCATTCCATCATGACCAGTTATTACTAATATTTCTGGCTTATACTTTTTTACTAATGCTCCAACAAAAATTGGTTGATTTCTTTCAGGAATATTTTTCACAATAGCATTTAAGCCAACCTTTTTATAATATATATTTGATTTTTCACTATATTTCTTATCACCATCTGCGGATATTAGTTTTGTATACTTTTTTATAAAGTTTCTAAACAGAACTTTATTTTCCAAAACTAAGCATAATCTCAATCTTTCCATCTTTATAAAAGTTGATTGACTTAACTAAGTCATGTATATATTTCATTAAATTGTTTTCATTTTTAAACTTTTTAAATTGTTCTCTGATTTCTTGTTTTTGAATTTCCTCATCAATATACTCTGATATTTGTGAGATTCTTTTTTCTCTTTCTTTTATTTGTTCATTAATTTCATTTCTCTTTTGTGTAAAAATTTCTATTGTTATTTGATTATTAACTTTTTGTAAATATAAATTTTTAATATTAGTTTTCTTTATTTCAATTTCTTTTTTTAACATTTCAATTTCGTTTTTCATTTTTCGCTTATTCGTTATAAATTTATTAGATTCTTCAATAATTTTTTCTTCTGTTATATTTTTAATTGCAGCACTTAAATATTTATATACAATATCTTCTAATTTATTGGTAAAAATAGCTTTTGTATTAGTACATTCTTTATGTTTATTTCTGCCATCAGTACAATAAAAATGGTATACTATTCTTTCACTTTCTTTCTGCCTACCACTAACATTCATTATTTTCCCACATTCTCCACATCTAACTAATCCATCCAAATGTCCTTTATAATCCTTTAATCTATTTATTTTGGTATTAGTTCTTAACATAGAATTTGCTTTTTCAAATGTTTCTTCATTAATAATCACAGGATGCGTATTAGGTATGATTTCTCTATCTCTTATTCTTATATAATCTCGCTTTTTTTGTCTATAATCTTCCTTTGTTGATTTCCTTTTATAAGTGTTTCCAGTATAAGTTCTATTTCTAATAATTCTATATATTATCCCGGCAGTCCATTTATCATAGTAGTTTTTCCCTCTTGATTTTGTCATTTCCATATATTGCATTGGTGATGGTATATTTAAAGAATTCAATAATTCTGCAATATCTTTTCTACTCATTCCTTCTATTATTTTCTGAAAAATAAGTCTTACAATATTGCTAACATTATCATCTTCTTTTAATGTTATTTTTCCATCTGGTAGTCTTATCTTTTTATACCCATAAGGTGCTATAAATCCCATATAATATCCATCTTCAGATTTTTGTTTCTTAACTGCTTTTATTTTTCTTGATGTATCTTTAATATAACGATCATTTATAATGCCTTTGATTCCTACCATCATTTCTTTGGCATCATTGTTTTTATTAATACTATCATAATCTTCATTTATAGCAATGTATCTTATACTGTGTTCTGGAAAAAATCGAGTAATATAAAAACCTGTTTCAATAAATTCTCTACCTAGTCTTGAAAAGTCTTTTGTGATGATTGTTTCAATATTATTTTGTTCTATTTCTTTTAACATTTTTTCAAATGCTGGTCTACAAAAATTAATTCCTGAATAGCCTTCATCTATGTATTTTTTATCTATATGTATATTGTTCCTTCTTGCATATTCTTCAATTAATTCAATTTGGTTTATTATACTTTCTGAAAAATCTTTAGATTTATTTATATCTTCTTCTGATAACCTAATATAAGCACAGTTCATTCTATTCCTCGCAATCTATATTAAAATTCAAATACACCTTTATTTGCTTATTATCCATAATTTCAACTCTTTTTATTAGTTCCATTAAAATCTGCTTGCTTGGATTTTTAAAGTCTAAAAATTTTTTAATTATATTTTCTATATAATCTGAATTTTTCGGTTGTTTATCTTGTTTCAATTTTTCTTCTATATCTTTTATTTTTTCACGATATTTATTTTTATCATCTTCTAATTGCATTTTAAACTGTATAAATTCTTCATCAGAAATTATTGAGTTTACCTTATCTAAGTATATATTTTTCAATGCTACTTTTATATTTTTAATTTTATTCTCATAATATTCTTTTTCCTTTTTAAAGTCTTCTTGCTTGTTTAGATTATTAAACTGTTTCTCTCCCATCTCTATCATTCTTTCTTTATTTGCATATTTATTTAGAGAATCTCTTAAATGCTCAAAAATTAAATCATTTAATTTTTTCTCATTAAAATAATGCAGGCTGCAAACTCCATTTCTATATCTAATATTATTTGAACAGCAATAATAGTTTTCGTAGCTGTCTCCTTTGTCTTTTCCCTTACTCTGTCTCCTTCTAACCGTCATTTTTTTTCCACAATCGCCACACACAACTAGACCTTTTAGCAGATAATCATACTTTTTCTGGCATCTACCTATATTTTTAACTTTCATTTCTTGGACTGCTTTAAAGTCTTTTTTATTTATTATTGGTTCTACAAAGTTTTCTACAATAATCCAATCTTCTTCATCTATTTTTACTTTCTTTTTACTTTTATAATTAACTTTGTCAAATTTCCTTTGCACAAGATTTCCTATATATATTTGATTTTGGAGTATTTGATTTATTGTAGAAAGCCCCCATAAATAGGTTGTATATGTTTTCTTAATGTTTTTACCACTATATATTGATGGTGGATCTATTTTTTCATCTGATAATTTTCTTGCAATCATAGTAGGTGTCATTCCTTCTAATCTCATCTTAAATATCCTCTTTACAATTCTGCTAGAATATTTATCCACTTCAAATTTACAATTATTATTTTTAGATCTTTTATAACCATAAGGCACTGTACTTCCCATATATAATCCTTGTCTCATTTTGTTTTGCCTTACACTTTTTATTTTTTTTGAAATATCCTTTAAATACCAATCATTTATTATTGTTTGAAATGGAATCATATCTTCCACTCCATTTGGGTTCGAAGTATCAAAATTTTCTAATATAGCAATATACCTAATATTATGTTCTGGAAAATATTTAAACATATAGTGGCTTGTTTCTATAAAATCCCTACCTAATCTTGATGTATCTTTTGTAATAACAGTACTTATATTTCCTTTTTCTATTTCTTTTATTAATTCTTTAAACTGCGGTCTTTCAAAATTTCCACCACTATATCCATCATCAACAAAATATTTACATTTTCCTAGTTTATTTTCTTCTATATATTTTTTTATTAATTCTTTTTGATTAATTATACTCTCACTTTCTCCCTCTTTTTCATCTTCCTTTGAAAGTCTTATATATGCTGCAACATTTAAATTTGACATATCTATTTCTCCTCATATATTTTTTTTATTTATTGCATTACTTCTTCTAAATATTTTTTGAATATCTTCAGTATTTTATCTTCAAGACTTTCTCCTGTTTCATCATAAATAAAAACTATATTATCTTTATGCATATCTTTCTCTCCAAATTAATTAATTATATTTTAATATTATGAATTTATTGGAGATTTATGATCTTAGCATAAATGAAGGAGTCATCTTGCATTATTGCAAAACTCACTTTTTTGCTACTATTTGATTTTTTACATTGATTTTTTCTTTTATTCACATTATAATTTATTATATTAATTAAATAGAGGTATTATTTTGAACTTATTTTATATTATAGTATTTATAGAATTATTAACTATATTTTTTAATTTACTTAAATTTTTAGTGTGCAAAATTAAATATAAGCCAAATTCAGAACTTTCAAATTCGCAATGTAATAAATTTCATATAAATGTTTTAATTCCTTGTTATAAAGAAATAAACGTAATAAAGAAAACTTTAGAACATTTTAAAAAGATTATCACTGGTATAGAGAACATTGATATTTATATTATTACAACTGAAAAAGAAAAAACTGAAAATATTTCAGTTCAAACTACCTATGAGTATTTATTAGGTTTAGAAATTTTCAATGAGCCACACTTTCATATACTAAATTACCCTAAAATATCTGGAATAATGGCTGATCAATTAAACTATGGTATTCTTGAAATATTAAAAGAGCGAACCTTATCAACAGATAAAATTTACTTTTCAGTTTATAATGCTGATAGTCATCCTGATAATTCAACTTTTATAGAGCTTTCCAATAAAATTAAACAAAATCATTTTCCAAAAATAATTCAACAATATAGTAATTATTTCCTTAATTACTATTCTCAAAACTTTATAATGAAAGGTTTTTCTATATATCAAACTGCATTTGAATTTAGAAATGGTTTAATAAATACTAATGTTTCTCCTCTGCTTTATTCTCATGTAGTTGGACATGGATTAACTATTAGAGCAGATTACATTACGAGTATCAACGGCTTTAACTCTAATTTTTGGTGTGAAGACATATATCTTACAGGGTTAATACATAATAGTAGCGAAAAAATATTATCTTTAAGTTCCTTAGATAATGCTGAAAATCCAGATAAGTTAAAGGTTCAAATTATTCAAAATGCTGTATGGTTTAAAACATCATCTCACCATTTAAGTATTTTAAAAGATATAAAAAAACATTATAAAATCTCCCTAAATGGATTTATTTGGCTATGTCACGAATTGCGAGCATCTATCATTTGGATGCTTATGCCAATGTTTTTAATTTATACATTTATATATCCTATAATGACAAGAAATTATATTTCTTTATCATTAGCAATGTGTACTTATTTGATTTTTGTTTTTACAAATTATTTATTAAATTTAATTGTAATAAATAGAAAAAGATTTTTTAAATATATTAAGGATTACTTTTCAATATGTTTAGCTGTCTTATTTACTGGAATTGGTCCACTATATTCTTTATTCTTAAAAGAAAAAATTAAAACAGAAAGATAAATAGATGATAATATTTGACATCTATTTATCTTTCTTTAGTATATACTTTTTATTATATTCCCCAATTTTGTATTATTTCTTTATTAATATTTAAATTGCCATATCCCATACCTAACTTTCTGTCCTTCTTTTTTTCGCCATGGCAATCTGAACCACCAGACATTAATAACCCTCTATGCATACAATATTTCTCAAGAGTTTCAATCTGTTTGTCTGTAAATGAGCTATGATAAACCTCTACTCCATCTAACAAATTTCTATCAATCATCTTATTAAGATATGAAATATGGTCATCTAATTGATATTTATATAAATGTGCTAAAAATATCTTTCCACTGTGTTCATGAATAAACTGGTTAAAAAATTCTAGTGTTGGCATTTGCTTACTAAAATCTCTGTATAATGGAAAATTTTTATCTACTGTGCAAGTTCTAAAAAATATTTTTTTATCTTTCCATTGTTCTTCTGTAAAAAATTTCTTGTTTTCTTCAAATTTAATTATACTATAATAAATAATATCTACAGGATATTCTGTGTCTGGATTATATTTTAAATCTTTTTCTATTTTTATACCTTTTTTATTACAAATCTTTACTAAATCTTTGAATTCTTCTATCAACCTATTTTTATTTTTTTCTGGTGTATAATAATTTTCTAGCCATTCTTGAATAGGATATAAATCAAAATTATATGCTAACACTTCAATTTTTATTCCATCAAATGTACAATTTAACTCCGCTCCTCTAATAAGTTTTCCTTTAAAAATATTTTTTAATTCTTTATTATTTTCAATTTCAATATATGATTTTGCAGTATCATGATCTGTTATAGAAAAAAATTCTAATCCTAATTCTTCAGCTTTAGTTAATAATTCTTTTGTAGTCCATGTTCCATCTGAATTTGTTGTATGTGAATGTAAATCAATCATCATCTCTCTCCATTTCTCTGTCTTCCAATTTTAATAACTGGTAAACACTTTCTAAAACATCTTGTTCAGTCATATAATTAGTATCTATCAAGTGTATTTTATCTCTATTTGCTGGAATACATAATTTACTAAAAAATTCTATTTGCCTATTTATTAAACTAGTTTCTATCCAATCATTTTCAGATAATTTTTGTCCTCTTTTAATTTGCCTAGTTTTATTTCTTCTCACTATTTCCTCACTATTTGCTTGTAACCAAATATATTCATCTGGCAGCCTTATTCCATTTTTGCTTGTTATTGCAATAAATTTTTTATATAGTTTCTCTGCATTTTCATAAATTCCATCCCATCTTTTTATGTATTCAAAAGAATACGCTACAGATAGAATTTCTAATATACCTCTATCCATAAAAATATCTTTGCCTTGTTTAGCTAATTTATTTGCTTCTATTAATCTATCTAACTCCAATTTAAAAAAGAATTTTTGATTTTCTTTTTCCTCTTTTGCGTTTCTAGGAATACCTGGAATTTCCGGATATTTTTCATGATGAATTTTTGCAAACAAACTTGCCCCTGGAATAATAGCAATATTTCGAATATTTCTTTCTATATTTTCACACAATGTTGTTTTTCCAGCATTTGATGTTCCATCAATTACAATTATTCTCCCCATTCTATGCTCCTAAATTTCTTTTAACATTTTCTCTAATTCTTCTAGGTTTCTTGCTATTTTAAAATTCATACATCCTTCTATCATTAAATTATCATCTCCTGTGTAATCTAAGGCCCTTGTATCTGTTTTAAATCCAATTGACTTTATCCCCCAAGCATAAGCCATTCCTAATTCTACGCAACCTCCTTCGTCTGGTACTCTTCCATTTAAATCAAAAATCAATAAGTCAGACTTTTTTATACATTCTACATCACCTTCAAATATTTTTTTATTAATTTCTAATTTATTACTGTCATTTATCATGTCATATGCTAGTCCTGATTCATCTTGTGGTAAATACACCTCATAGCCTCTGTTTTCTAGCCATTGTTTCATTTCTGCATTTTTCTTTAATTCCATATCATTAAATAATGGTGCTGCATAATAAATTTTCATAAGAATGTTCCTTTCTAAAAAATTTTATATTTTTGTTCATTATCAAAAGTATCTATATTTTCTTTCTTTTTAATAAATCCAACAACTTTATATGTAACAGGTGTTAAAATAACCTCTAATAATACTTTTAAAACATAGGTATCAATAATTAAAAATAAAATTGTTTTCAAATCTAAACTTCCTATAAATACAGTTGGTATAAATATAATTGTATCTAATCCCTCTCCTATTAAAGTAGATCCAATAGTTCTTAATGCTAGATATTTTCCTTTAGTCTTTACCTTCATTTTTGACATTACTATTGAGTTTGCAAAATTTCCAACCAAAAATGAAATAAAAGATGCAACTAAAATTCGTGGTGTACTTCCCAAAACATTTACCAACTCATCTTGTATCTCAAATTTTTCACTTGCTGGCAATAAAATTGTAATTCTAAAAATTATAATCATTAATATATTGCAAAAAAATGAAAGCCAGATTATAAGTTTTGATTTATTAAATCCATAGACTTCTGTAAATACATCATTTAAAATATATGTAATTGGAAAAAGTATATCTCCCGCTGTAAATATCAATCCTAATATACTCACAGTCTTAACAGTAATTATATTTGAAACTAGTAGACAAGAAATATTTATAGCACATAAAATAATAAAAATCTTTGAATAGTTTTCTTTCTTCATTTTATTTTTCTCACAACCTCACTATCAATTATTTTAACATACTCTGAGTCAAATCCTCGACTCACAAAAAAACTTCTTCCATAATTTGCATCAAGTAAATCAAATATTACAAACTGTATTTTTAAATTTAAGTATAAAGCTATCGATAATCTATGTGCTCCATCTATAATCTCTCCATTTTTAGTTACTGGAATAATTGTTTTACCTATTCCGATAGATTTAATATTATCAATTAAATCATTAAAGTTTCGGATAAAATCTTTTGGGCTATTTTTTCTGCCATCAGGTTCTGTAAAATTATTAAAGCTCTTTATATGGTTTAAATAAATTTCTTTTGCTAAATCATAACTATTTTTAGTAATATAAGCTTGTACATAGTAGTATTTAATAAATACATCATATCTATATTTGCTAATTAAATTAATTGGCATAGTTTCAAAGATTCTTATCCTATTTCTCTTTGGCAATAGCAAAAATATATAATTGTTGTCTATCAATTTATTTAATTCTTTATAAGAAATCGTTTTTAAATACTTGCTGTTTTTTATAGGAATCCCTTGCAAATTTTTATTGTTATCTATTAATTTTTCAAATTTAATTTTTCCCATTCCTTCTATTTCAATCTCATTATTCATACTTTTTTCTCATTCTATAAATTTTCTATTTTTCATCATATTATCATATTTTTTATAGAATTGCAAATTTTTCCATTTTTGATTTTATTAATATTACGCCACATTTAGAAACTTTTATAATTGATAGACATTTTTTCATTTATTTTTTACTATACTCCCTTCCCCATCTATGTGTAAAATTCTCCCTGTATGAATTATTGTTTTTTCTCTAATATCCAAACTATTTTTTAATGATTGTTCTCTCATTTTTATTCTTCTTGCAACATCTTCCTCTACTGCCCTCAAGTGGCTTTCAACTTGAGAACTTTCTATTAATTCTAAATCATCCACATTGCTATCTGCCTGAATTCTAACTGTTAAACCGTTTAAGTATAGCTATATTTCCTCTCTGAGTTTTTAAAATTCTCTCAACTATAAAATATATATCTTTTCCATAGGAAATTCTTCCCACAATATCTCCTTTTTTTATTTTCTTCATATCATTTCTTCCCTTCTATACATATAGGGTTATGATATTTTATGTCGAATTTTGCAAAATGTGATTCTGAACAAAAGACTTGTATAAATTTTTTTCTAGTGATATAATTTGAGAATAATAAAAACTTAGTTAGGAGGATTAATTTATGAACGTACCATTTAAGAAGGCAAATATTTTATTGCCAAAAAATACAGAAATGGAAAAGTGGGCAGTTGTAGCTTGTGATCAATACACTTCAGAACCTGAATATTGGAAAGAAGTCGAAAATATTGTTGGAGATGCTCCTTCAACATTAAAAATCACTTTACCAGAAATTTATTTAGAACAAGATAATGTTCAAGAAAGAATTGCAAATATAAATAAAGAAATGGACCATTTACTTTCTACTGACTTTTTCAAAACTTTAGATAATTCTTTAATTTACTTAGAAAGAACTGGTGCAGATGGAAAAGTAAGAAAAGGTCTTATTGGTATGGTAGACCTAGAAGATTATTCTTATGAAAAAGGTTCTCAATCTTTAATTAGAGCAACTGAGGGAACTGTTTTAGAAAGAATTCCACCTAGAGTAAGAGTTAGAGAGAATGCTAGCTTAGAATTACCTCATGTTATGCTTTTAATTGATGATGAGAAAAAAGAAATTATTGAAGGTTTAACAGATAAAGTAACTAGCGAAGATGTTGTTTATGATTTTGATTTAATGCAAAATGGTGGACATGTTAAAGGTTATAAAGTTCCAGAAAACTTAATGGATGGAATTTTCAAAGGATTAGAAGAACTTGCTGATAAAGATAATTTTGAAGCTAAATATAATGTTAAAGATAAAGGTGTTTTATTATTCTCTGTTGGAGATGGTAACCACTCTTTAGCAACTGCAAAAGCTTGTTATGAAAACTTAAAGAAAACTATGTCTGAGGAAGAAGCTAAAAATAGCCTTGCAAGATATGCTTTAGTAGAAGTTGTTAACTTACATAGTGACGCATTAGAGTTTGAACCAATTCACAGAGTTGTATTTGGTGTTGAACCTGCAAAAATGATTGAAGAATTTGAAAAATATTATGATGTTTCAAGAACTCCTGGTGAAGGACAAAAAGTTGAATATGTTTATGAAGGAAAAAATGAAACTTTATACATTAAAAATCCAAAATCAAATTTAGCTGTTGGTTCTTTACAAATGTTTATTGATGCATATATTAAAGAACATGGTGGAAAAGTCGACTATATTCATGGTGATGATGTTACTAAAGAACTTGGTAGCAAACCAGGAAATATAGGTTTCTTACTACCTCCTATGGCTAAAACAGATCTTTTCAAAACTGTAATTCTTGATGGTGCTTTACCTCGTAAAACATTCTCAATGGGACACAGCTATGATAAGAGATATTACCTAGAGGCTAGAAAGATTAAATAATTTAAAAAGGATGTAGCATTTTACTACATCCTTTTATTTTAAATATTTTTTATATTCTTCTTTTGGAATATTATAAATGTTGGTACTAGCATTATTACCATATATATTACTATTATTGCAATTGAAAATGGTAATGTTATTCCCTCAAATGTTGGTATTCCTCCCCAAAAATATTCTGTTAAATTCCAGTTTGGTGTAACAAAATATTTAATCCAATTTAGTTTTAAGTTCAATGCTAGCATATTGATAACTGAACTTCCCATATATCCTAACAATGAAATAGTTATTGCTAATGCTGAGTTTGTAAATATTGTGCTAAATGCAAATGCAAGAGTCATAAGTAAAATATACATTGGTGCCTTTCCTAGTGCTTGCATAGCTAAATATTGTATTGTATTTATATGTTTTACATTATTTATTGTGTGGTCATAAATTATAGTTGGATTTTTAAAACTATCAAATCCTTGTATTAACCCACCTACTACAAATTGCATTAAAAGAACTAGTAGTATAACTATAATGGCAACAATTATGCTGGTTATAAATTTAGAAGCCAAAATTGTACTTCTTTTATATGGTTTAATTAAAAGTAATTTTATTGTTCCTTTATTAAATTCCTCACTTACTATTACTCCTGCTGTCATCATGAACATTACAATTAAAAATATTTCATATTCGCCAAATACATCTAACATTATTCCTTTTGCATTGGTTTTATCACATACTGTAGTTCCATTCTCAATATCATATTTATTTATTGCTGCTGTTTCTTTTGCTTCATAATATTGTTTCTTAGCATCATAATTTTGTTCTATTTCTCCGAATTCATAATCTCTAATATTTTGCATTGCTACTCTATAATTATTTAAACAATCATTTTTATAATCATTTCCATAAGGAATATCTTTTTCTAGTCTCCATGAAGCTATTTGTCTGCTTATTTCTAGCCCTCTTATTTGATTTTGAATTTCTTTTATTTCTAATTTATTAGTAGTTTTTTCTTGCATTTCTTTTGCATCTTTTATTTTAGATTCTTTATCTTTTAGTTCTTCTTCTGCAAAATATCTCCAGTCATTTGTATCTAGTCTTTTTACATATTCGTCATGTTTTGCTTTTACCGCTTTTAATTCATCATTATTTTTTTCTTGATATGTAAAATAATTTATCTCTGTAATACATCCTCTCATTTCTGATTGTATTATTTGAGCCTGCCAACTTTTTTCACCATATTTTTTTACTAACTGGTATACTTCTAATTCAGTTTTATATTGTGCATACATATCTTTATCTTTTTCGGGATCAAGAGTTTTTAATTGTTCTCTATAAAAACTAATTTCTTCTTCTATGTAATCATAGTACGAATTTCCAAAGTCAAGTTTATATAGAACATTTGTAAGAATGATAAAAGCAAGTGTAACTAATAAAGTAATTAATAAACTTTTCTTTTTAAATATTTTCTTTAATTCATTTTGGATTAAACTAATCAATTGTATTACCTCCTGTCTTTTTCAAAAATGCATCTTCTAATGATAATTTTTCTTCATTGACTTCATACACCTTAATATTGTTTTCTATCAATATTTTTATTATATTTGGAACTTGCTCTCTTTCAGCAATTATAGTAAATTCATCTTTTTCCTTTATTTCAGTTGGTACTGATATTATTTCAGTTATTTTCTCTGTGTTATCTACTACAATTTTGTAGTGTGCCTCACCAGTAGACTTTATTGCCGAAATATCATTTGTTTCAACTACTTCTCCATTTTGGATAATACAAACTTTATTACAAAGAGTTTCCATTTCAGCCAAATTATGACTTGAAATAAAAATTGCCATTCCTTGTTTTGTAAGTTTTTTTAATAAGTCTCTCATTTCTTTTATGCCTTCTGGGTCTAATCCATTTGTTGGCTCATCTAAAACTAATAAATTAGGTTTGTGTAATATAGCTTGTGCTACGCCTAATCTTTGCCTCATTCCTAGTGAATATTTAGATACTTTATCATTTATACGATTTTCTAATTTTACTAGCTTTACAACCTCCATTATTCTTTCTTTTGTAATGCCTTTATACATATTTGCAACTAGTTTTAGGTTTTCATATCCTGTTAAATACATATACAAGTCTGGGTTTTCAATAATTGCTCCTACTCTTCTTATAGCTTTAGTAAAGTCCTTTTTTATGTCATATCCATTTATATTAACCTCTCCACTTGTAATTCCTTGAAGTCCTAATATTAGTTTAATTGTTGTAGTTTTTCCTGCTCCATTTGGTCCTATAAAGCCTAAAATATCACCTTCATTTACCTCTAAAGAAACCCCTTTTAAGATTTCTTTTTTACCTATTTTTTTATGTAGGTCTTTGCATTTTAATATTGTTTCTGCCATATTAAAAAATCTCCCTTTCATTATTTTACAAGAACATTTTACCATTAGATTATTAAGAAAACTAGTAATATTTTATTAAAATTTTATTAAGAAATTTTTATTCATAATGCTCTCTATATAAGAATACAATTAAACAAAAGTATTCTTATGGGGGTTTTCTTTATGGTTGGAGTTTCAATTGAGGAAAGAGCTATTACTTTAGCTCGCTATATTATAGATTCAAAAGATACAGTTAGAGGTGCTGCTAAAAAATTTGGCGTTAGCAAAAGTACTGTTCATAAAGATGTTAGTGAAAGATTACTTAAGATAAACCCTAATCTAGCTCATCAAGTACGAGAAATATTAGATGAAAATAAAGCTGAAAGACATATTCGTGGTGGTATGGCAACCAAATTAAAGTATAGTCATGAAAAAATCTCCTAGTATTCTAGGAGATTTTTATATTAGTTATTAAAGTTGTTGTTTCTTCTTTGTGCTTTTTTTGCTTTTCTGCATTCTGGGCATCTTTGAGGTTCATTTGTAAAACCTTTTTCAGCATAAAATTGTTGTTCACCTTCTGTGAAAACAAATTCAGCACCACAATCTTTACATGTTAAAGTTTTGTCTGCCATTATAGTTTCCTCCTTGTTAATTTTGATATTTAATATTTTGACATATAAAACCTTTCTAATATCAATATCAAGAAGGAATAGTATTTACAAAATAATTAAATTCATTTAGACTTTTTCAAGCCATTTGTATTTTAGCACATAAGTAAAAATAAAACAATAGAAAAAAATTATTTTTTAATGTATGTTTTTATATTTTCTTTTCATAATATTATTAATACTGGTTTTTAATTACTTGTTAATTTTTACTCTTAGGTGTCTGTTAAGTTTGCTAATAAAATGCTATATATTACATATAAATAAGGTTATGGAGGAGATTTTATAATGGCACTAGATTATAATATTATTGGTGAAAGATTAAAAAAAGCAAGAATTGATAAAAATATGACTCAAGAAAAACTAGCTGAACAAATAGACGTTTCTGTTGCATTTTTAAGTAGAGTTGAAAGAGGAACCTCTCATATAAATCTAAAAAGATTAACTCAGATTTGTGAAATCTTAGGAGTTTCTGAAGGTTCTATACTAAATGGTGTATCAAGCAATTCTGATAACTACCTTGCTTCTGAATTTAATAATATTTTAAATTCAGTGTCTAGTGATAAACAAAAACTAATTTACAAAATTGCTAAAGTTATTAGTGAAGAAGAATAATTTAATTTATTTAACAAATACTAAACAGTGTAAATAATTGCACTGTTTTTATTATTATTTTTTGGATTTTATGTAAAAATGTAGATTTAAAATAGATATGTCACAGCAAATTGAAAAATAAAAATAGGAA
>OLPW01000476.1_pt1 | contig 47869 bp, 40 predicted proteins | sample 1672161 | NCBI WGS metagenome assembly OLPW01 (sample SAMEA3136654, study PRJEB25190) | human gut metagenome
CTACCGTTACGACGCGGATACGGGCTTCTACTACTTGCAGAGTCGGTATTATGACCCCGCGATCTGCAGGTTTATTAACGCAGATGCGTATAATGATACAGGAAATGGCATTCTGGGTTATAATATGTTTGCCTATTGCCTAAACAACCCTGTTATGTATGCAGACGATGGTGGAACCTGGCCTTCGCTGAGTCAAGTATTTGCAGCGGTTGCAGTCGCTGCCGCTACGGTTGCCGTTGTAGCAGCCTGTGTAGCAACAGCGGGGGCGGCTGCTCCGGCGTTGATTACGGTTGCGGGTACAGTAGTAAATACTACTGCGGTTGCCGGAGCAGCAGCTGCCGTTGCTGGCGAAGCGGCTGCAGTCGCTGGCGCGGCGTTCACAGCGGCGGCTGTTGCAAAGAAAACTGAACAGCGACAAAAGTCGTATACCGTATACTGCCTCAAAGACGAGAATAACCAGGTCGTCTATGTTGGTCGCACGTGTAACTACAGGCAACGAATGCAGGCACATAGTTTAAACCCTAATAGAGCTGGCTTGAAACCGGAAATATTACAGAGCAATTTGAACTATGGGCAAGCAAGGGCAGCAGAACAAGCATATATTGTGTACTATAGCACACTCGATAGGAGCAATAAGAAGAAAAACCAAATTAATGGAGTCAATCCAAACAGGCCTGATTATAAACGAATTATGAGGAGAGGCTTCGGTATTAACGAAGCTCTGGATAGTATTCTCACAAACTACTTTTTGGATTTATTTGAATAGGAGGTCAGATAAAATGGGAATTTGGGGCGTAAAGCTGTATGACAACGACTGCGCTGCCGATATTAAAGACTTGTTCCTGGATTTAACTGACGCCGGCTTATCTCCAGTAGAGGCAGCGGAGCAAATCGAGGCAGAATTCCCAGAAATGTTCCAAGACTCTGAAGACGGGCCAATGGCGCAAGTAATCCTGGCTGATCTGTTATGGAAAAGAGGTTGTCTGGAGGATGAACGGAAAGGGAAGGCACTTGCTTGGCTGGAAAGCGGCGGGGATTTAGCTCGTTGGAAACATGAGGCACCACGGCGTGCTGCGGCCAGGCAGAGAAACCTGGAGAAATTGTATCAACAGCTTTTGTCTCCTATGCCTGCTCCAAGACAGCCAAAGGCTGTTCCGCAGCAGCGCAGAAAGCAACTGCAATGGAAACCGCATGAGGTCTACGCACTTCCTCTGCACAGTGAGGAATCGGCCAAATTGGGCCTACATGGTGAATACGCTCTTATCTATATCCAAGGTCCGTCCAGTGTCTATGACGGCTATCATAATCCAAGAGTTTGGTTGAAGATTACGAAGAATTGCTATTTGCCGAAAAACAGTGAAGAATTTAACCAACTGGATTTTCAGAGAATCGCATGTACACCATACGCAAACCGTTTTTCTCCATTTTCCCGGGAGGATGAACTGCCGTTGGATTTCCGGCAAACCTATCAGGCCGACGAGTGGGGAATGCTACCGGAGTTTACGATGGAGCTTATACAGGCGACAGGACATCACCCACCAAACACACTCCAGCTTTTAGGTGTGTTTGAAAACGCACAGCCGCCGACATACGAGTATTTTCGCTACCAATCTGCGTTAGGCTGTTCCTGGAAGTTTGCGGAGGAGTATATTTTGCAGTGCTACAGGGCACACACTCTCCATTTGTCTCCTTATTATGACAAGAAGCAATAGAGTTTACTGAGCCGACGTTTGGGCATTTAAGCAGCAGAACAGAAAATCCTAATCGCTTTTGTGTCAGGCATTTCCTAAACCGTGTTCTCGCTGAATAGATAATAGTCCAGATTAATGTATCGATGTCAACCGAGGCCTGTTGCTGTAAGGCAGCAGGCCTCATCAAGAAATCATGTGTACACGGTGCGTTGGTGGGATCAGTGACACAAGGCGCCATAGGTGCGGTAAGCGGGGCGCTATCAGGAGCGGTAACACACCGAATCACCACAGGCAGCTGGAAAGGAGCCGGGCAAGCAGCCTTGGATGGGGCCGCCACGGGCTTTATGACGGGTACGATAACCGGTGCGATTTCGGGCGCGGTAAGCTCTCCATATTGCTTCGTAGCCGGTACAACAGTACTGACAGCGGCAGGCGCTGCGGCCATAGAGACCATAGAGGTGGGCGACTACGTCTGGGCCTGGGATGAAAACACGAAAGATGTTGCGCTGAAGCAGGTTGTGGAGACCTACGTCAATGAGACGGATGAACTGGTTCACGTTTTTGTAAACGGCGAGGAAATTGTTACAACGCCTGCTCATCCTTTCTATTCCCCTGTGAAGGGCTGGACGGATGCGGTACATCTCCGCGCCGGAGATATCCTTGTCCTCGTCAACGGCGAATATGTCGTTGTGGAGGAGGTTCAGCACGAACTGCTGGAAAGCCCAGTCAAGGTTTATAATTTCCAGGTTGAGGACTACCATACCTATTATGTGTCCGATTCCGGTGTGCTGGTTCACAATACCTGCACTAAAAATCATGGTAATTCACTAAGTACTGATAAGAAAACTGAGTTGTATGTTCTGCGTGACAAAGATACAGGTATTGTCAAGAAAATCGGCGAAACCACTCGGGGCACACGTAGGTATACACAGAAATTCTACAATACAAACAATGTGGAAATGCAGATTATTGGATCAGGAAGTAAGCGAGCTATGCACTATCAACAGCATAGGCTTCTGAAAAAGTACCTTAGCTCCGCTGGCCGCCTACCGTCCTTAAATAAATCGCTGTGGTAGAATTCGAGGCTGGCAGATGCAAATTGAAAGGCTGGTTAATATATGAAAATATTTCTTGGTGCAGAGTCGCAAGCGCCTGCAGCAGATATGCTCTCCCGACTAAATCGTATTATTTCTCGCGAAATGCTAACTTTGGATGCTAAAGACTATGGTAGAGAACTGAACGACATAGCGATTATAGTTATCTTGCTTCAAAATGAAATGTATGAAGATGGAGGTTTCCCAGAGCGCAGACTATTTCAAAGGAAGAAATGTGCTGCCGACGTCAGGCTTCGCATGAATTTTGAGCAATTCCTACGTTCTTCTCCTGAGTCAAGATATGACTTATATTCTAGCCATATAATAAAGTCTATTGAATCACTTCGCAAAAAAGTTAGCCGGGAATTTAAATTTGACGAGTTGGTTCAGGATGTTACCAAAATCCTGAACCGACCAGACGTCCGGAGCAAATGTGTAGCCATTAAAAGGTTTATGTAATCTCACAGGCAAAGCAACTCAATTTTGCCAGTGTAAATTGGGGCCTGTTGCTGTCATGCGGCAGGCCTTTCAAAAAAGGAGGACTGCGGCCTGTTCTCCGGGGATCACTACGCCTGTTCCATCCAGGCGGGAGAGAAGGCCTGCACAGAAAGGCGCATTTGTAAAGCACGAAGAAATTATTGCCACACCGAAGTATCTTGCCCGTAGCCAAGTTGAGGGTTGGGCAGATGCTACCAAACTCCGTGCCGGTGACATCCTGTCAATCTAGGGGTCATTTCAATTACCCTCCTGCCCCAATGGCAACCTGCCATCTGGGGCAGGCGCGCATAGACGTAAGAAACTTCCTGCAAACAAAATACATTGGCTGTTCAAGCTAGGAGGAATATGTCATGAATCGAAATTTACTTTTATCTGCTGTAAATGTATTGGTGATCAGTATTCCTTTTGGCCTTACCTGGGGAATGGAGGGGTATCTGTTCGCCTGTGCCGCTCAAATCTTGTTGGTCAGCCTCTTATTCTGGAACGTTGTTGGAGATGCCATTTTGGCATTCTTCATCTTTCAGGGAAAGGCCATTCCCGCCAACGCGGAAATGCGGCCAGTAATCGAGCGGTATATGAACTATCTGATATCTACGCATGTTTTAGAGGGGCCAGGAAGTAAGATCTTACTCTGGGCAGACAGCATCCAGCCGTACTTTATTCCAATCAGTAAGAGAACATTTATCGTATCCATATCCCTGCAGGATGAATTGATCCAACAGGGGGAGCAGCTGCTGCGTACCCATGTTCCCAGTGATGTGTATTCAGCCGGACAGATCAGCTCCAGAAAGATCTTACTTTTAACCGTATTCGGGTACATAGTCACGCTGCGGCTCTTGGAATTGTGGGCTGTCATATTTGCGGTTGCGGTTAAAATCATGATGAGCATCGTTATGCTAATTACAACAGGCGCGCTGTTTGGAACCGCAAAGGAGGCCGGAGACGCCATATCCCTGGGTGTGGTTCTTGGTAAACTCGTGCTCAAAGTGAATGACGCTGTTAACTATCTGCAAGACTACTTTACCGAATGGCTTGTCAGAGAAACTGTGCTTGGGCATTTCCAGGCGGCAACGTCAGATATGCCGGTCATACGATAATGTTCCATCATTATGTTCTGATTATATACCCGCGATCCGGGATCATTGTCACGGTACGGCAGGCCCAAGCTTTACCGCAGGGAGGAAATAACTTCCCTCACCGGAAAAAACAACAGGCGCGGGGCCGCCGTGTCAGCCAATTTTGTGGGGTAAAAACGGGGGGAATTTTTATGGTCCGGATTGACGGCCGTACTCTAAAAGGATATAATGATAATGAGATTGGATGCTTTTACTTTTATTTAGATGAAAATTGGGGCACGACGGAAAGACAGAGAGGGCGATACAAATGAAGAAGGGCTGGAGTACGCGGTTATTGTCCGCGGTATTGGCGCTTGTACTGGTTTTCCAGCTGCTGCCGCCGCGGGCGTGGCAGGCGGAGGCGGCCGGCGCGGAAGGGGCCATGGGCGAGGACGCGATCCTGCCGGAGGATCTTGCGGCCATGAACGCTCCCGCAGAGGAGCGGCCGGAGGGGTTGTATGTCACCGGCGAGCTGGAAGAGCGCCGGGGGGAAAGCGAGAAGCATTTCCGCATGTCCGACGGCAGTTTCATCGCTGTGGATTACGGCATTCCCGTCCACTATAAAACCGAAGAGGAGCAGTGGACGGATATCGACAATACATTAACCCCGCTTGCAACACTGCGCAATACAGAGGACACGACAGCCCAATATACCGCCGCCAACGGCGGCAACAGCAGAGCCTTTGCCGGCAGTTTGGCAAGCGGTTTTCTGTTTGCGGCCTCCAACGACGGCCACGCGGTACAGATGTCCCTGGTGGACACTGCCGCAGAGCCGGCGGTGGAAGCAGCCGGCACTATGGCCGCGGATGAGCCGGAGGGGGGCCCTGCCGGCAGGATCCAGGAGCCGGCGGGAGTTGCGGCCGGCACGGAAGAGGAAGCTGAGGCGAAGACCGCCCTTCCGGAAACCGAGGCAGCGGAGGAAACGCCCTCCGAGCCTGTTCCCACCTCTGCGGAAATAAGGGCCACAGAAGAAGCCGCATCCGAATTGGACCCCAGCCTGGACAACACGCCAAGAACCGAGCCGGCGTCCATTCCTATGGAAACAGAGGCCACGGAAGCGGGAGCGGCGGAAACGGAACCCACGGAAACAGAGCCGGCCCTGCCGGACACGGCTCCTTCCTACAACCGCCAGGCGGAGGCGCGGATCATCTACCCGGATCGGCAGCCCGCGCTTTTCAGCGCTCAGGCGGAAGCGTCATCTTTCAGCGATCAGATCAAGCTGCCCCGGCTGCGCGCCCAGGTGCTCTATGAGCAGGTCTATTCCGGCGTTGACTTTTTATATGAGCTCTACAGCCTGAATGTAAAAGAAAGTATCATCCTGCACACCGTCCAGAGCGGCTATGTCTATTCCTTCCGTCTGGAGCTGGATGGGCTGACCCCGGCGCTCCGGGAGGATGGTTCCATTTCCCTGCTGGACAGCCAGGAACGCGAGCTCTACTATATTCCCGCGCCGTACATGACCGACAGCGACGGCGCCTGCTCCGAGGCGGTTTTCTATACTTTGGCCCAGGAGGCGGAGGGCGGCTGGCTTTTGACCGTTACGGCAGACGCCGGTTGGATTGAGGCCCCTGACCGGGCATTTCCCGTGGTCATTGACCCCACGATCATTGACCAAACCTCCAAAACCTATGAATTCCACGGCGATACCGTCTGCAGTAAGACAGACGCGCAGATCAGCAGCGTGGGCAATGTGGCCTGTGGCTACCACGGCGCCTACGGGCAAATGGAGGTCTATTTCAAACTGGACGCCTATCCGGAGATTCCGACGGGCTGTACGCTGGCGGGCGCCTATGTGGGACTGGTGCAAAATGATTTCCGCTCCGGCAGCGACAGTACCGCCGGAAAAATGCTTTTGTCCCTGCACGCCAATACCTCAGGCGCGCCCATGGACACGAGCCTGACCTGGGCCACGAAACCCGGCTACGGCCCAACCCTGGACTATATAGAGGTCAGCTACAGCACCATCAACGACATCCAGCTTTGGGACGTTACCCCCGCCGCCAAGCAGTGGTACGACGATGAGAGCACAAACCTGGGTCTGGCCATGACCTCCGATTCAGACGCCGGCGCCAAATGCCGCGCCTGGTTTACCCGCAACAGCCGGGTCACCTTTGTCGCGGTCTACCGGGACGCCGCGGGCTTGGAGCCGTACTACAGCTACCAGGGGCTGGGGGCGGGCAACGCCGGCTCGGCCTATCTCTCCGACTACACCGGGCAGCTTACCGTTGTCAAGGAGCTTGTTTCCTACGCCTCGGGCGTCAACCCCTTCTCTCTGCGGCTGGTCTATAATTCCTCCTATTTTCAGAAGGATACCAACGCCAATTACGACCCCTGCGGCGCTTTGGGCTTTGGGATGCGCATGGGCTCCGGCACAAAGCTGAACGTGATCCAGCGGGTGGAGAAGGTGCAGCTGCAAAATGACAGCGGCAGCGGAAACACGGAGACCTACCTCAAATACACGGACGGGGACGGCACCGTCCACTACTTCGCCAAGGACCCCAATAAAAATGACGGTTTCTACTATGACGAGGACGGCCTGGGGCTGAAGATAAACGAATACGCGACGAATTACTTCAAAATGCTGGATGACCAGGACAACGAAAGGATCTTTATCAACGGTGTGCTTGGTATCGTCCAGGACGCCAACGGGAACCGAATGGAATTCCGGTATATCAGGCCCAACGGGGATACCTCCACCTGGTATCCCAGCGGCTCCGGGGACCGGCTGGACAAAATCGTCCAGAAGAACAAGGGCGGCGCGGAGATCACCATGGCCGCCTTCCGGTATGACAGCGGAACGTATCTGACCGGCGTCACCGACGCGGCGGGCAATGTGTATCAGTTTGAATACGCGAACTACAAGCTGTCCAGCGTAAAGCGCAACGGGACTCCCATTTTGCGGTTTGGACTGAAATATGACAGCGCGCTGAATATTTTCGTCAACCAGGTTGACCGTATCTTTGACCCGGAGGCCCGGTATGGGATCGCCTTTACCTGGGAGGACGGCAGGGTTTCCTCCTACCGGGAGATCACCGACGATGACGCCTGGTGGGAAGGGACCGGCGCGCAGGTTTTGGTATCCCACCGGGAAAACGGGCAGACGGTGTACCGGGATCTGGGCATGGACCGGGCCGAAAGCGGCGACGATATTTACACCTACTATGCCTTCGACCACGCGGGGCGGACGGTGAACGCCTATTCCACCACCGCCGGCGGCGCCATCATCGGCGCCGCCAACGCCGTGTACTCCGGCGCGGGCAGCGTGGACAAGACTAACAACCGCACCCTGAAGACCGCCTCCATTGGGGCGGCGGCCCAGCAGGAGCTGCGGAACGTGGGCTTTGAGTCCACGGCCGCGGACCTGGCCTGGACGCCGGTGGGGGCCGGGGGCAGCGACACCAACGCGGTTATCAAGAGCGACAAAACGAGGACGGGCAATCTGGCCTTCAAGTGCTGGGTGCGGGATGGGAAAACGGGCCTGGCGGGGGCGTACCGGGAGACCAACGGGCTGAACGCCGGCACTGCCTACACCCTCTCCGCCTGCGTCAATACCAGCGAAAGCGGCAGCCTCAGCGGCGACGGCGTGTACCTACAGGTGACGGACGGAAGCGGCAACACCTGGAAAAGCGAATGCGTGGGCTACAAAACCTCCGGCCAGGTGGACGGCGGCTGGGCGCGGCTAAGCCTCACCTTCCGGACCGAGGTGAGCGGCGTCCACACCGTGGGGATTTACAACGACGGCCTGGGCGGGGTGGTCTACGCCGACGACTTCCAGCTGGAGCGCGGTGAGGCCCCCTCCAACGTGAACCTCCTGGAAAACGGCAGCTTCCAGTACCGGGACTACGGCTGGACAAAGGGCGCGAACGCCGGCTTCGTCACGGGCTGCGGGGTAAACGCCACCGACCGGCAGGCCTGCTCCATGGAAATCACGGGGGATCCCGCCAAGGATACCACCGCCGCCAGCCAGACGGTCAGCCTGAACCTGCCGGGCACGCAGACCTATGTGCTCTCCGGCTGGGCCAAGGCCAACGCCGTGCCGGACAATGTGACCACGGCCACGGGGGACGACGCGGCGGCCAAGGACAAGAATAAGCAGTTCGGCCTCCGGGCGGTGCTCACCTATACGGACAACACCACGGAAAACCACTATGTGCCCTTCAACCCCGCCCTGACGGGGTGGCAGTTCGCGTCCCTGGCCATCGTGCCCAGGCAGGCCAACAAGACGGTCAGGACCATCCAGGTGGTCTGCGCCTATGAGAAGAACGCCAACACCGCCTGGTTTGACGACATTTCCCTGGTGCGGGAAGCGGCCCAGACCATGAAATATGACGAAAACGGCAAGCTGGTCTCCGTGAAATCCACGGACAACAGCGAGGCGGCCAGCGAATACGAAAACGGCAACCTCATCCAATCCGTCACAGGGGGCGGCGGGACCTTTACCTACGAATACGACGGCAGCCACAACGTGACCCAGGTGACCAACGGCCTGCAAAAGGAGAACATCGCATACGACGCGAACGGCAACGCCACAGGCTTCACCCTGTCCCAAAAGGACGGCGCGGGGGCGAAAATCACGTCCTCCGCCGGTTATACCAACAGCGGGAACTTAACCGCGTCGGTGACGGACGCCCGGGGGAACACCACCCGCTATACCTACAGCACCAATTACAGCGCCATGCTCGGGTCGCCCACGGACACCGTCAACGCCAACGGGGTGAACACCGTGACGGTCTACGACGCGAATCTCCGGCGGCTGAGCATGACCTATATCAACGGCGTGGCGTCGGTGGCGTACGGCTACGACAGCCGGGGGAATCTGAGCGCTTTGACCCGGGGCGGGTGGCTGCCGGGGCAGAGCGGAGCGGAAAACAAGAAGAACCAAACCTACGGCTTCACCTACGACGCTTTCGGCAACACCACCTCCGTTTCCGTGGGCGGCCGGCAGCTGGCGTCCTATGAATACGGGGCGAAAAACGGCCCGCTGGCCCGGCAGAACTACGGCAACGGGGCCTATACCGCCTTCACCTACGACAATCTGGGCCGGATCACCCAGACCCAGACCTCCTCCGGGGACACCTACCGCTACACCTACACGGGCGACGGCCAGCTGTACCGGCTGGAGGACGTGGCCGGGAACACCGCCTACCGCTACAACTACGACAGCATTGGCAGATTAACCGGCAGCACCCAGAAAACCCCCGCCGCCAACCTCACCGCCAGCTACCAGTACGACGACAACAACCGGGTGACAACGTTCGCTTATTCCATTCCGGGGATCATTGACAGCGCCTACGAAGCCTATTCCTATAACAGCAATTCCGGCGATTCCATCCCGGATGGGGCGCTCACCTCTATGGTCACCACGAACGGCTACACCATGTCGTTCGCCTATGACGGGCTGGGGCGGCTGTCCGCGGGAAGCTTCAGCAACAAGCTGCAAACGGCGTATTCCTATCTGGCAGGGGCTTCCGGCGGCACCACGACCACCCTGGTTTCCGGGCTGAAAAACACCATAAGCGGCAGCACGGTCGCGCAGAATTACCAATACCAGTACGACAAGCTTGGCAATATGACACAGGTCAAGGACGCGGTTTCCAACAAAACCACGGACTACACCTATGACAACCAGGGACAGCTGCTCACCGCCGTGTCTAAGAGCGGCTCCACGGTCATCCGCCGGGAAGTCTATACCTACGACACCTACGGCAATATCCGCACCGCCAGCGACGGGATAACTACGCATTCCTATACCTATGGCGATACAGAGTGGCTGGATTTGCTGACGGCCTATGACGGCAACGCCATTACTTACGACGCGATCGGCAACCCGTTAAGCTATTACGACGGCACGGCTTTCACCTGGACGAACGGGCGGCAGCTGCAAAGCCTGACCACAGGCGGCAAAACCTATTCCTATGAGTATAATGTGAACGGTCTCAGAACCCGGAAGGTAAAGCCCGACGGAACGTCCATTGATTACTACATCGTAGACGGACAAACCATAGCGGAGCGGTGGAATTACGCCAACGGCAGTGAATATTTCACCATGCGGTATGTGTTTGACCAAAATGGGAGTGTCATCGGCTTCTGCACCCACTATCCCGGCTTCCCGGAAGGGTATTTCGAACACTACCTGTTTGCCAAGAACCTCCAGGGTGACGTAGTTGCCATGTACACGGTGGGCAGCGGCCTGACCTTAATTGCTACCTACGAATACGATTCCTGGGGCAAGGTTCTGTCCATCAAGGATTCCAACGGCGCGGAAATCACCAACCCCTCCCACCTGGCCCTCCGTCAGCCCTTCCGCTATCGTAGCTACCACTACGATATGGAGACGGGATTCTACTACCTGCGATCTAGATATTATGATTCCAGTCTCAAAAGATTCATCAACGCGGACAATTATGCAGGTACAGGCCAAGCTTTTTTGGGATTTAATATGTTTGCGTACTGCTTAAATAACCCTGTGCAATACGTGGATTTTGACGGCAACGCATCATTTTGGTACTTTTTAATCATTGATAGCGATTTTGGCTTCATACATCGTATGGTACAAAGGGAAATTGCCCTAAAATATAATGTAAGCAAGGAACTGTGGGTAAGCAAGGGTGGAGAGAAAGTTGGCCGTGTGGATATAATGCGGTCTAATGGATCCATTTGGGAGGTAAAGCACGGCACGAATAATCCTATTGTGAGAAAAGCCAGAATGATAGCGGCTAAGTGGCAGGCGGAACAGTATCTTGGCGCAAAGGCAGATCGCAATGACGTGGCGGCTTCTAATCTGGGAGAGGTTGGCGCTTTCAGCGGGAGCTTCATGGTTGAATGCCGGGGGCAGATGTATTTGGTGACCTATGAAACACCTGCGGATGGCGTAATCCTATACTATGTTCAGGAAACCCAAAAGAGCGGTAAGCCAGACTATGTATATGTCCCCAAGGCTGACAGAGGAACCGAAAAAACTACTCTGCCGCAACCCCAGGCATCATATACATATGGCGGCGGTCCTGGCCCGCTCATCGCACCGATTCCGGTCGGTATTGGTGGCGGTGGGGGCTGCCGGGATAACCGATTGACTTCTATCTTATTTTAATGTAGTCCAAAATCAGGAGGTATGTCACGTGGAACGAAACGATATCAAAGAGGATCTGGAATATGTAAGAAACTATTTCGCGCAAGTAAGGGCTGCCGGGAAACCGAAAGAACACTTACAGCGCTGCATACGCACGCTAAAATATCCTGAGGTTCTTCGGGACGCGGGGTTTGTAAGCTATAACGGGGAGGACTTAAGCTGGTACAAGGTTCTCAATCACGAAGTATTGCAAACGGTCTATTTATATTCCGACTGTGGCCGGTTTCCTCTGACATTGGAAATTGGCTATGGCATTCATCCCTTGTTTATTCCGGCACCAGTTCCGCAGAAGGTAGTTACGCAGGGCCTCTGGTGGAATGAAGTCCACACGTCTATCATGTTACCTACACCCCAAGCCCCGCTGGCAGTAAATGCCTATGTGTCATGCCCCACGGAAGGCCGGCACGGCATAGAACGGCTGGAGGAAATTGCTTTTTCCAAATTTAATCAGACACAGAGCTTGCGGGATTGCTATGCCTATCACAAGGAGTATTATCAGAAGTGGATTGCTGAAGGCCGCGCAAAATACCCAGAGAGAGACTGGATAAACTTTATTACTTCTTTAGAATTTGTTGACGAAGCAATTTACATGGCCGACCAGGAAATGTATCCAACTTGCACAATGACAGTAAAGGAGCGCTTATCCGGATACTTAGACGAGAAGGCAAGGGAACGGACGCAGCTTCGACTGGAAGTACTGAATGGCGAACATCGGGATGAGTACGTGGCCTATTTGGATAGACAAAAGGAGCTTTTTGCAAACAAGCTGGAAAAAAAGCTAGGGATTAGGGTCTAATATGCAATTAAAAACGGTAGGCTTGAAAAGTGGACCGTCAGCAATTCCGGCGATTCCATCCCGGATGGGGCGCTCACCTCTCATGGAGCGGCTTATTTTCCACATTGATGTGAACAGCGCGTTTCTTTCCTGGGAGGCCGCCCGGCGGGTGGCCCAGGGGGAAGCCGATCTCCGCCTCATCCCCTCCGCCATTGGCGGAGATCCGGAAAAACGAACCGGCGTGGTTCTTGCCAAGTCCATCCCCGCCAAAAACTACGGCGTGCGCACAGGAGAACCCATTGCTATGGCTTTGCGGAAATGCCCCGCGCTGGTGCTGGCGAAGCCGGATTTCCGGCTCTACGAGCGCAATTCCAAAGCCTTTATGGATATCTGCCGCCGCTATGCCCCGGTGGTGGAGAAGTTCTCCATCGACGAATGCTTCCTGGACATGAGCGGCACAGGGCTGCTTTACCCGGAGCCGGTTGCCATCGCCCACACCATAAAGGACGCCATCCGGGAAGCGCTGGGCTTTACTGTCAATGTGGGCATCGGCGCGAATAAGCTCACGGCGAAAATGGCCAGCGATTTTGAAAAGCCGGACAAGGTGCATACCCTGTTGCCGGAAGAGATCCCGGCCAAGCTGTGGCCCCTGCCGGTGGGCGAGCTGTTTTCCGTGGGCCGCGCCACAGCCGGGCGGCTGGAAAAGGCCCGCATCCGTACCGTTGGAGACCTGGCGCACACGGATGTAAAGCGTGTGCAGGACCTTGTTGGGGTGAAGCTTGGCGGGCAGCTCCACGCTTTTGCCAACGGCATAGACGATTCCCCGGTGCTGGCCCAGCCGGAGGAGGCCAAGGGTTACAGCATTTCCACCACCCTGGAGGAGGATGTGACCACTGCGGCGCGAGCCAATCAGATCCTGCTGGCTCTTTCGGACAGCGTGGCCGCAAGGATGCGGGGAGACGGCGCTAAAGCAAGCTGTGTGGCCGTGACCATCCGCACCAACACCTTCCAAACGCGCTCCCATCAGCAAAAGCTGTATGAGCCCACAGATATCACCAGTGAAATTTACGCTCTGTCCAGGCGCCTTTTCGCGGAGCTCTGGGAAGCGCCTACGCCGCTGCGGCTGTTGGGCATTTCTTTGACGGAGATTTCCCATGGCGAAGCGGCGCAGATTTCCCTCTTCACAGACGAGAAGAGAGAAAAGTTCCGCCGCCTGGATCAGACCCTGGACGCCCTGCGGAGCCGCTATGGGATGGATACCATCCGGCGGGGCTCCGCCATGCAGTCCGACATTGAGGTTGGGAAAAAATACCGGGCAAGGCTGGAAGAGCGGGAAGAGCAGCAATAGACGGCCTTTTTGCCGCTCCCTTTCCGAAGGTGCCGCTGCCCGTTTGGGCGGAGACCGGCAAGTCCAACCCATTTCTAATGGAGACCGGTTTGCAGGACGCCAAAGCCCAAAATCTCATAATATCCCAGTGAGTAGTGATTTTGCCGGCAAACGTCGCCGGAATTGCCCTCTATGGTGTAAATCACGCCGCCCTCCACCTTTTCCACAATGCCCACGTGATCCGGCTTTCCGTCCAGGCCGTCCGTCTCCCAATCGAAAAAGATGATATCGCCGGGATTGGGCGTATATTGGTTATCCCGCCACAGACCGCGGACTTTGAACCACTCCTCTCCCGTGCCAACTCCGGCAAATTTGGGAAGGACACCGGATTCGATGTGCCCGCACTGATTGGCGCACCAGCTCACAAAACAGGCGCACCATTCCACACGGCTGCCAAAACCATACCAGCTCCAGTAGGGTTCGCCGCCTACATTCCCAACCTGCGATAGGGCTACTGTGACAATCTCACCGTCACCTGCGCCAATGCCGTAAAGCACCTGATTCCACATACTGCGGTTTTCATCCGCCAAAAGCGCCGCAAGCTGTTCCCTTTGCTCTTCGTTAAAGTGAAAGTGATCGGCCATTTCTTCGGCAGTCTTGTGGCTCACTGTAATGTACAGAGTCGTCCGGGTAACGGTAGTTGTGGTTTCCGCAATGCTTCCGGTTCCATCGCCGGCTTCCTCGATCACGGTATCCGTCTGGGTTTCCGTCCGAGAAGAAATCTCATTCATCTGCCAAAAAATATCCTTTAGTATGGCTTTCTTGGAATCATCCATCGTGGCCACTTCCCGCGCATTGTCCGGATCAGTGGTCGTCTTGACGGAATAAATCGCCAGCACCTCCGGCCAGACGGCGCGGGAGCCGGACATCTCCAGTACATCATAGGAGATATTGGCCTGAATCGCATCCAGCCGTGCCTCATAGTCCTCATTAATCTCCCGCACCACCGTCTGCATACTCTGACCGGCGCCGCTGTCCTCGCCGGAAAAGAAAATGCCGAAGCAGGAGCCGGCAATCAGGCCAATCAGACAGATAATTATAATGACCGCTACCGCGATCCAACCTCCCGCAAGGATGGCCGTCATCAGCGCTTTCGTTGCGGCAATGATTGCCTTGACCGCTGAAACAGTCGCTTTAGCAGCCGCTTTTACACCAGCCGCCGCGGCTTTGGCGCTGGCCTTGGCCGCCTGGGCTGCCCGGTATGAGGCTTTTGCCATGGCCGGGGTAGTTTTCGCGGTAGTGCGGGCTGCCTGGTCCGCAGTCTTGACCGTGCGCCGGGCAGCTTTGACCGGCTCGTTTGCTGTTTTCACCATCGCATGGCCGGTGCGTCTGGCAGTTTGCTTGATTCCTTTTCGGCCCTGGTCTGTGGTTTTGATAGCCGCGGGCTTCGCACAGCCGGTTCTGAGGGGCGGTTGGCCGGGATTGGCAGAGCCAACAGGCGCGAGGGCTTGGGACGCAGAGGCAAGACCGCCGCCAGCTTTCTGTTCTGCTTTTTTTGCGCCGCTCTTTTCGGCTGGCCGGCCTTGTGCCGTTCCATGCGTTCTCTGGCAATGGAGATATTGTCTTTGGTGGTTTTCACAGCCTTGCGCCCCTGCCTGTCACATTGGCTGACGGCCTCGTAAGCAGCGGCTTCCATGCTGCCTGAAAAACGGTCGTCCGCGTATTCATTCGGGGAATCCTCTGCGGAATGCGCGCCATGGGCAGCCTTGTCCCTGGTGCGTACATACGCCGCCTTAACGCGTTCCCCGGCAATCGCGGCCTTGTCGATGGCCTTGATCGTACCTTTTACAATATCCCGCGTCTTAATGTCAGACATCACAGGTCACCACACGGTTGGACAGCTGAATATGGGCTGGTCTGGAGCCGGAGAAAAGAAGCAAGGCGGGGCAAGCGAACTGAATTTTCATGGTACGCATACCGACGCCTCCTGCCGCTTTTCACCGCCGAATACCCCCTCGCCGGGGCGCGTGGTCATTAACCGGTACAATTCCGTATCCTTCGGGAACCGGTTGACAAACGGCGCCAACGCGGAGCCGTATTTCATCAGGCCGCAGCCGGCGTCGGCGTTGGTGACATAGCTCATCTGCTCGGCGGAGATATGCAGGAGCTTCGCCAGCTTCTCCCGGTCGCTGGCCGCCTGATTCAGCATGATGATAAACTCTGAGTTGCTGAGCATAGTGCTGGCCTGCACGGAATCCAGCAGATACTCCACATTCTGGGTAATCGCTGTGGGATAGGCGTTTCTCTTGCGGAACTGACGCCATGCGCTGCTAAAGAAGTTGCCGCTGTACTCATTTTCAAAGACCACATGGAACTCGTCGATAAACACATGGGTTCGTTTCCCCTTTTTCCAGTTCAGCGTTACGCGGTTTAACATGGTATCTGTGATGACCAGCAGACCGGTGGGCTTCAGCTGCTCGCTTAAATCGTGAATATTGAATACTACCACTCGCTTGTCCAGGTCTACATTGCTTCCCTGGCCGAAGACATCCAGAGAACCGGTAGTAAACAACTCCAGCGACAAAGCGATTTCCTTCGCGATTTCCTCCGGCTGCACCAGCAGCTTTTCCCGCAGTGTGGAGAGGGTGGGGATGATACCGGTTTCCGCTGCCTCCTGATACACCAGCGCCGTACAGCGGTCAATGATGGATTTGTGCTGGGGACCGACGCCATTCTTGTCGATCTGCTCCACCAGGGACATGATAAACTGGCTTTTTTCAACAATGGGGTTGTTCTCGCCGTAGCCCTCCACCATATACATGGCGTTCAGACGATCCCGGCCCCCTGCAGCCACATGGACCACTGTGCCGATGTCGCTGCCCATTGCCTGCACCATTGGGGCAAATTCTCCTTCCGGATCACAGATCAGAATGTCGTCCTCGGTATTGAGAATCAAAAAGGCAATCAGTTCCTTTGCGGAGAAGGACTTGCCGGAACCGGGTACGCCCAAAATAAAGGACGACTGGTTTAAGAGGTTTTCCCGGTTGCACAGGATCAGGTTATGGGAAATGGCATTTTCTCCAAAGTAGATACCGCCCTTGTCCTGGATTTCCTGCACCTTAAAGGGCATGAACACGGCAAGGCTCTCGGTGGTGAGGGTACGGAAAGCATTGATCTTTCTTGTGCCAATGGGCAGCACCGTATTCAAGCCGTCTGTCTGCTGGTACTTTAACACCGCCATCTGGCACATCTTCTGGCGGGACAGGGACAAAATCTGATCCGTGTCCGCGTCAAGCTGCTCCTTACTGCCGGAGCAAAGCACCATAGTCAGAACGCCCTGCATCATCCGCTGGTCGCGGGCGGTCAGGTCGTCCAAAAATTCCTTGCTCTCTTTACGCTGCTGCTCCATGTCATAGGGAATGACAGCGGAAAAATTGTTGTTGGCGTTCTGCCGGCGCTGCCAGTTGGTGATGTTGGTTTCCACCCCCAGCAGACGGTTTTCCACTTCCCGCACAGCCTCGTCCATGGGGATGGGAATGATGTCGATGGAGAGCATCATGTTCCGGTTCAGGCCGGTCAATTCGCAGACGAAGGAATCCCGGATATAGTTGGCGTAATCCTTCAGATACAGCGTGCGGCAGTATTTCCCTCCCAGGATCAGATAATCGCTGTGCCTTTCAATATAATCCGGGCAGATATAGTCCCGGAAATCATGGCCCTTTCGCATCATATCCCGTGCGTCAAAGTGGAAATCCACCTCCTCCCCCTGGCGGTAAAAATCGTGGAGAATACGCAGGCGCTCGGTTGCGTCCAGCTCCGCGCACTTGGAACCCAGGGCGGCAAAGTGCGCCGCCAAGCCGGCCCCCACACGGGTAAAATAGGCGCGGGCCTCCTCGATATTTTTCTTCGGCACCGTGATGGTGAGATACTTCTCCTGGACAATCCCGTTGCCTGCGGTGGCTTTTCCCAGAATGACGCCGTTGTACTCCTTCCGGTATTTATCCCGGGCGTCCCCCCGCATGGGCATGAGGACAGACTGTTCAAAGTTCGCCCGGTTGAGTGTGCGGTTGTTCACGGTAATCTTGGCGATGGAACCGGCATCCAGGCTGTTCAGCAGCTCGGAATAGTCCAGGAACATCACCTTTTTATCCTCCAGACTGGCCACCTGATAGTTGATGTCGGAGAATTTCCAGGTATTGCTGAACTGGCTGCCCACCTGAAAAATACCGTCCTCCCAAATGCGCCGGATTGGAATGACATCCTGCACCCGGCGCGGCGCTTTATATTTTTCCTTGTCCTGCTTGCGCAGATTGCTCAAAGTTTTAAGCATGGGTTTCCTGCACCTCCTTTTTACAGACCGCCGCATCAGGTTTCAGCATTTCTTTCTCGTGGGCAGCAATGTTATTTTTGAGGGCTTCGTAATAATAATTGGTAGGAACACAATACAGGCGTTTCGGCTCCAAAAGTTCCGACCGGAGCCATGCCCACAAAAACCGCTCCGCTGTCATACCGTGATAGCTGATAAAACCCAGCGCCGCAAAGGGAGCCGCGCCCAGAATACACATCCAGGACACGGTTTCCATTCCCGCATAAGGCCGAAGCAAAAAATAAAGCCCGACGGCAACGGCGCAGGCTAAAATTGAAAAAACGAACTGCCGCATACTAAGTCCAAAAAACATGGATTCCGTATAGCTGCGGATTTCGCGGTTGATCTTAACTTCCATTCAAAGCTCCTTTCTGGCCTACAGGCCCATCATTTCCCGCACCACGCGGTCGGCCATTTTCACCGCTCCCACAAGAACCAGGATATTAAAGACCAATTCTCCAATATAGCCCCACACCATCGTTACTGCCGAAGCGTCCGGATTTACCACAGGGGGCGAGGCTGCAAACAGGGAGAAGATGATGCAGGCCAGTACGATGATGGCCCCCTCCAGGCACACGGCGGCATAGCTTTTGATAAAGCTCTTGCCTATATTCTGACTTGGTTCCCCGGCGAATGTGGAAAGCGGCACCGGCGCGATAGCCGTATAGAGTAGGGTAAGCGCCCAGCGCCTTGCCGCATTGCTGCGGTAGGTTTCCAAACGCTCCCCTCCAAACCGGACGTACACCTCTCGATGTATCCGGCTTTCCAGATATCAGTCTAACTTTCCATTGTGCAGCTTTACATGGCAGGAGTGGCACAGCGCCATTGTCTTGCGTTTACGCGCAATCATTTGGCGTTCCCATTCTGCCTTACCACTTAAATCTTTCAGTTTTCGGACATGATGGATTTCAATATCCTCTGTTTCGGCTCCGCAGAACTCGCAGATATGGCCTTGCAACCGGTCTGTCAGCCGGGTATAGCGGCGATTCTCGTTAGCCCTGCCAATGATGTCCGGGTTTTCCGTTACAACGACTTTGTCGTTATGACGCATACCCTGATTGTAAAACACCACGGATTTTGTCCCGCTTTTCGTTGAATACGATACGGTAAAATCCCCGTTGCGGCAGTATTTGCGAATAATTTTCCGCATGCTCGTCCGATACTTTCCGGCGAAGGTCTTGTACATGCTGAACTTCATCACATAGAGGAAAGAGTTCAACACCGTTGCATTGTTTGCCAGCCGATAATAGTTGTACATGCCCCGCACTTCTGCATTGTACTGGTTCAGAATCTCAATATCATCCAGACGTATCAGCCCCGGACGCCGTACCGGTTCCCATACCTCTTTGTTCCCATGGGTTTTGTCATAGCTGATTTTCAGCGCGCCATAGGAGAGCAGGCGGTTCAGCCATTTCTCTTTCGGCACATACAGCTTGACTTTCCCTACATAGGTTCGGCGTGTAAAACCGGTCTTTGTCCGGGTACTGTTTTGTTCCCGGCTGACTGTAATCAGATATCCGAGGAAGTGGGCGAAGTCACTTCCGTGGGTAATGAGCGTTTTTTCCGGGGACATCTCCAAGTGAAGATGTTCCTTGATGAACGCTCCCACATCGGATTTGACCTGCTTTGCGTCCTCTTTGCTTCCAATCACACCAATCAGGAAATCATCAGCGTAGCGGACATAAACAACCCGTCTGTATTCCGTATCCATGGGGTCGCTGTAAGGGATAGAGCGCAGTCGGCTATTAAGTTCCTGTATCTGCGCCATGACCTCCCGGCGTTTTTCCTCACTGATTTTTGCTTCATTGCGTTTCAGCCATTCCTGTTTTCCGCGCCGGACATCCAACGGCTTTTTGTAGGCCGGGTTGATTTTCCGCTTTGTACCACGGTTAAAGGATTTTGCATACTCCGCCATGAACACATCCAGTTCATTGAGGTAGATATTCGCCAGAATTGGGCTAATTAGTGACCCTTGCGGGGTGCCGGAATAGGTGTTGTAGTACACCCAATTTTCCATATATCCCGCTTTCAGGAATTTCCAAATCAGGCCGATGAAATGCTCGTCCGCAATACGCCTGCGCAATATCTGTACCAGCACATGATGGTCAACGTTGTCAAAACATCCTTTGATATCACCCTCAACAAACCATTTGACCCCCGTGTAGTTCCGCTTGATATATTGCAGAGCCGTATGACAGCTCCTCTTTGGGCGGAATCCATGGGAAGTAACATGAAAGGTGGGTTCATAAATGCTTTCCAGTATCATGCGCACCACCTCTTGCACCAGTTTGTCATCAAAGGACGGAATACCAAGTGGGCGCGTTTTACCGGTTGCTTTCGGGATATACGTTCTTCTGGCAGGTTTTGGCTGATAACTGAAACCCTTCAGTTTTTGAATGAGGACTTCAATTCGCTTCATACTCATGCCATCGATTGTTTTCCCATCGCTTCCGGCTGTCATGTTGCCTGGTTTTGCTTGGATACGCTCATACGCCAGCAGAAAAAATGCAGGATTGTACAAGTTTCGATAGAGCCTTTGATAGTGGTAATCTTTGCTTGCTGCTTTTGATGTCAGACTTTCCAAAACGTTCTTTGGACTTCTCATAGTGCCTCACGCACCTTTCCATTGATAGTTTGGTTGATATCCTGCCGCCCTTCGCCATGTGCAAGGCTTTCCCTTGCTCAGACTACTACGGCGGCTCCGTTGCCATACCGGATTTTCAGTCTCTGAAAGCCATAGCCTATAAGGGCGTTCCGGGTTAGGCAATCCCCGGTTAGGCAGTTTGGGACAGCGTGTTGTGATGTCGGAATGGGTTTTCGTCCGTTATCCGCTTACTGCGGTTGGCTGTCGTGGGTATTTCGCAATCGACGTATACCTGTCATCGATTGCCACGGCATGCGGCGAATACAACTATCCTGCGCCGCCGGCTCAAGTATGCCGCCTTGGACTGCCCTTCAAGCAATCCAGCTTTATTCCTCATTCACAACGTTTCACCTTGCCGTTCAGTAGTGGTTCGATAGTTTCCCAACTTACGACGTTACCGATATGCTACACTCCCCATTGGGTTTCCCCGCCGGATAAATCGGCTGGTGATAGGGTAATTTGCACCTCCCTTCGGAATACCTTTTCCTACTGCCGCGCTACTGGCAGAATCCCAATTTGCCCGCGAGCTGCTTTGGCTTACGCCGCAGCCCTTCCGGGCGCACGGTACAGCTTAAAAAAACGGCCATAGACTGTCATGATCATAATGAAAGACAGCACTGTAATAAACAAGCCGCCGATGAGCGTCACTGCCCACAGCGGAATGCTTTCAAAAAAGCCGCAATCCTCCACGGCGGTGACGATCTCGCTGGGCAGGACAGTTTGCTGCGCCGTGCCAAAGCCCGCTGCCTGCATAATGGTGGAGATGACGCCCTGGGCAATATGAAACAGGGCCAGCATCAGCTCCATACCATAGGTTACAGCGCCCTTGGCCAGGGCAAAGCGGATAAACAGCTTTAACGCCGTTTCCGGCCTCTTGGTTTCCGCCAGGGAGCCGCAGGTGCGCATGACGCCCACCACAAAGAACAGCACCAGCAATGCAAGGCCGATGGCCTGCAAGGCTCCGTGAATACCCACAATCACGTTCCAAATCGTCCCGCCCTTAAAATTCTCCGGCGATTGGGTGATGATCGTCCATATCTCCGCCAGCTTTTCGTTCCAGGTATTCAGGGCGTTCTCTAAATTCTGTACTACCCAGTTATCTGACATCTGGCGTGCTCCTCCTTTCCAAGTTTCCTAATATTCATCTGCTCGCACCTCCTTCCAAAATGGACGTAAAAAAGCATCCGCCGTTTCCAGCAGATGACTTGCTCAAAATATCGTTGTTTTACCGGTTGATTTTATCCTGAAAAAGCAGTGAGGCCAGAGCATCTTGCCCCGACCTCACTCTGTTCCAAGAGATTACTTTCTTTCCTTCAGCCTCTGCTCAATATTGGAGGCACTGTACAATACGCTGGTCACAATGACCTGCTTTTCCCGGATCACATAGAACACCGAATAATTGTCCACCAGCAGACGCCGCAGCCCTGACCTGCGCTCCGGCTCAAAATCCACGACAGTATGCCGCTCTGGGAATGTTTCCAAGGTCAGAATCCCGTCCGCGATCCGATTATACTGTCCGATGGCATTTTCCGGTGATTGCAGCTTCTCCGCGATATAGCGGTAAATGTCCTCCATATCCTTCAGCGCTTCCTCCGTGATACGAACCGTATACTGCTCCATATCACAGCGTACCGCGGAAGGAATCGAAGGCTTCCCGTGCGTCCCGCGTCCGGCCAGCCTCTGCATCCTCCAGTCCTTTCTGGAGTTTTGCGTGAATCTCTTCCGTCTCCATCCTGTCTGCATTGACAGAAGCCGGAGCTTTGGGGAGGGTTACGGCAAAGGGAATCCCGCCCACAAGCGTAATCTGCCTGAGATACATATCTACAGCAGTGGACATGGGAATCCCCAACTGTTTCAGAATATCCTCCGCCTGCACCTTGAGCGTGGGGTTGACCCGGAGATTCATGGTTACTGATTTTTCCATGTGCTTCACTCCTTTCACTCTTATTGTAACGCAAACGTCGTTACAATTCAAGAGGCTGGCGATATTTTTTAGCCGGTAATCAGGTTTAGAATCTCTTTGGCAAAGGTGATGACGATGCCGCCTGCCAGCGTCAGGAAACCGTTGGAACGCTGAGAGGGGTCATGGCTCTGGAGGGACAGCCCCACCTGCACAATCCCCCAGCCCAGCAGGATAATGCCCACGGCGCGGATCAGGCCAAAGATGAAATCGGAAAGGTTGTTTACAACGCTAATCGGATCGCCCGCCGCAAAGGCGGTCACGGCGTTTGCGTATACAAGGGTCAGAGCCACAATCACAGCTCGGTAGCGGCGGTAGCCGCGCTTTACCTTCTGCTCCAACAGGGGATTGTGGACAACGGGCTTGTTTCCCTTCTTGGTAAACAAATGTTTCATGGTGTATATCCTCCTTTAGATGAAATGAAAAAGAGCTGCAATCTCCTCATCGGACAGCAGCTCATACTCGGTTTCTGGAGCCTCCGGCTCCGGGGCCTGCGCCGCAGACACGGCGGCAAGGGAAATGGCGGCGACAGCGTGCTCCGTACCGCCGTGTTCATAGGGTTTGGCTTTTCCGTCTGTGGTCAGAGCCACGTTGGGCAGCTTCATCAGGTTGATCTTTTCGTCCATAATGGGCCGTTCCCCGCGGATGAACAGCAGGGCATAGCGGTTGTCCAGCATACGCACCTCCGCCGCGTCCAACAGTTCCCGGCCTGTGTTCTGATAGTTGGTGCTGTAGCTGCCGCTGCGCCCGGTGGATTTACCGTAGGTGTTGGTGTCCAGCGTTTCCTTCCCGAGATAGGATTCCGCGATCAGCTTATGAGTGCTGGTTTCGTTGCCGCCGAGGTAAAGCAGCTCGTCGCAGTTGCCCAGGATGCTTTCCCATTCCTTTTCAAACAGAGCCTTTAACGCCGCGATGTTTTGCAGGATGATGGACACGAACACGCCCCTTGAGCGCATGACCGCCAGAATCTTTGAAAAATCCTCCGGCAACGATACGTTGCTGAACTCGTCCATCAGGAAGTGAACCGGCACCGGCAGGCTCCCTCCATACTTGTGATCGGCCAGCCAGAACAGCTGCTGGAAGATCTGGGTATAGAGGATAGATACCAAAAAATTGAAACTGGTATCGTTGTCCGGGATCAGGGCAAACAGCGCCACCTTCCTTTCCCCCAGGCTGGGCAGATCCAGCTCGTCCGTGGCCGTCAGCCCCGCCAGAGAAGAAAGGTTGAACTTCTCCAGCCGTGCCGCCAGGGTGATCTGAATGGATTTTAGCGTCTTGGCAGAGCCGGAATGATAGTCCTTGTAATATTTCACCGCGATATGCTCAGGGTCCCGCATTTCCAGCCGTTCAAAGAGTTCATCCAGCGGCGATTGATAGCTGTCGTCGTCCTCCCGCACTTCGCCGGCCCGTAGCATCTCCATAACCATAGGAAAATTCTGTTCATCGGGCGGCGCTTCGTAGCGCAGATAGAAAATCAGCGCCAGAAGCAGCATACTGGCCGCCGTATCCCAGAACGGGTCCTGGGACTGGCTGCCCTTGGGTGTGGTGGATTTGAACAGGTTGGTCACAAGCCGCTGTACATCGTTGTCATCCCGCAGATACACAAAGGGGTTATAACAGTGGCTTTTCTCCATGTTGAGAAGATCCAGCACACGCACTTCATAACCCTTTTGTTCCAGCAGATAGCCGGTGTCGCGGGTCAGTTCCCCCTTGGGGTCCAGAACCACAAAAGAGGTATTGGCCTGCATGAGATTGGGCTTCGCATAGAAACGTGTCTTGCCCGCGCCGCTTCCGCCGATGACCACCGTGTTGAGGTTGCGCCGGTGCTTGCGTCCGTCCAGCCCGATCCGCACATTCTGGGTCAGCAGCTTGTTTTCCTCTGGCCGTTTGTCCCGGTACTTTCTGCACACGGCCCTGGCGTCGCCCCATTTGGCCGAGCCGTGTTCCTCGCCACGCCGGTAGTTGCGCCGGGTGGAGAAATAGATGCCGACGCCCATCCCATACGCGCACAAAAAAAGGAGGACAGTTTTCAGGCTGTCCTCACATAGCACGATATGAAACGGGTTATTCATCGCCGCTGGAAAAGCGGTGATGATCTCCGGGAGGCCCCCGGACACAGCCGGAGCCATTAACAGCCCCAGCCATACCACAGGGAAAATCCCGAACAGGCAGAGAATAAGCTGCGTCTGGCGATTATCTTGCTTCATTCCGGCTCCGTACCTTTTTTACAGGGGCATCAATGGTTTTTAACAGCACTTCGTCCACAATATCTGTGGGCCGCTGTTCTTCCAGCAGGTCATTACGTATCTTGTTGAGCGCGTTGATGACCACACCATGCTCATATTGATCCAGAGCGAGGATTCTTTTTTCTTCTTCCGCCATACGTTAGCGCCCCTGTTCTTTGGATTTGGACTGCCGGTTCTGCTCCAGTGCGCGGGACATCCGGGCGGAAATGGCGCTGGCCGTTTCCTTAATGTCGGAAAGCTCCCCGGCGATCTCCCGCAGCTCCTTGCCTGCCAGCACACCCTGAATACCGGACAGGTCATAGCTTCTGACATCAATGCCGTATTTTTTACAAAGCAGGTAGGACGCACAGTACGCCTTATAGCCGTCCTCGCTGCGGGAGTACCCCACGGTTTGCAGCTTCAGATCCACATGGCACAGCTCCAATGACACGCTGCGAAAAATATTGGCGGCGTCCATGCCTCGCCGCACCTGAATCGCGCCCTGTTCCTGATTGAATACCGCACCCCGGCCATCCGGCAGTGTATCGACTACCTGAATGGGAGCCGGGGATCGGGAAATCAGTGCCTTGAGAAGCAGCCGGCCATCTACCGATACCTGGGGCTGTACCTGATCCCGCCCGGTAGTCTGTGAAATGTCATAGACCTCCTTGGCATTGTAATACTGACCCACGGAACCATCGTCGCGGGTGTACTCCCGACCCGCCTCCAGAATGATGACCGGTTTTCTCAGCTCAGCGCGCAGAACCGCAACGCCCTGTTCCCGCCAATATTTCTTATCACCCAGCCGGGTGGCGGTGGGGCGCTGCTTCTGAACGAGAAGAACATTGCGCGCAGAATAGCGGTCAAATCTGGACTGAATATCCAGGTAGCCAGGAACATCGCCCTTGCCTTGGGAGATTTCCTCCAAAGCGGCGTCGATCATGGCGTAGGCGTTCTCCCGGTTGCGCTGCTGGCGCACCTGCCACCGAGAACGGGTGCCCGGCTGACCGGACGCCGCGGCACTTTCAAAAATGTCGTCAAAGTTGTTCATACCGTTACCTCTCCTTCGATTTTTTCTTTTTGCGGGGCGGCTGCTGGTGCTGCACCGGCTTTTGTGCGGCCTTTTGGGACCGATCCGGTTCCGCTTTTTTAGGCGCAGCCGCATCCTCCTGCCTGCGCTGGGCCTGAATTTCCCGCAGCTCCTCCCGAACAGAGGGGCGATCCCCGGCCTTTTTAGCAGCACCCTCGGCGGTTCTGCTGGGCTTCTCTGAGATAGGCACGGAGGCCGGAAATTTTTCCGTCCGTGCCGCAGAAGGGTTTACCGGGGCAGCCTCCTCCCGTCCCGTGGGCGCTCCCAGCATATCGTCCAGCAGCCGGTCCTCCTCACTCTTTTGAGGCTGCGCCTGCTCCGGGGCTGCCGGGGAAGCCGCCTTGTCGCTGCCGGCGCGTTCCTCTCTGGACTGCTGAATCTCGCTTTTGATAGAAGCGGCGTCCACAGCAGCCAGCTTGAAGCGTTCTACAATGCGGTTGATCTTACTGGCATCCTCAGCCCGGACCATCACATCTACCATGCCGTCCGCGAATTGATTCTTGCCGCGCAGGGCGCAATAGACCACGCCATACCGCTTGGCTTCGGTGGCAAACTGCTTCAGATGTTCCTCGCTGACAGTAAACACCTTCAATTCTTTTCCGCTTTTCAGCATGGCGGTGAGCCGTTGGCGGCCTCTGACCTTGTTCTTATCCCGATTTTTCAAAACGGCATAAATGGCAGCGGCAATGTTTTTGGCGGCGGAACCGGTGAGCTTTAAGGCAACTTCCGTTCCCTCAAGACTTAGTCTGATAACCTGTTCAGCCGCGTCGCCTGAATTGTTCATCGCGTTTTTTCTCCTTTCCCTGAGATTTTGCGTCCTCCCGGACGGCTTTGATTTTTTCACGCATCACACCGGAGCGTGCGGCAATATCGTCACATAATTTCACCTCCCGTCTGAGTGCGGCCAATTCCTTAGAAAGAGCTGCTATGGAGGCTTTAACCTCCGCCAGACCGGTATCATCAGATTTCACCGCCACGGTGCGCTGTTTCCGGTACAGTTCCTTGCGGTCGGCAGTCAGCGCCTCAATCTTACCGGTCAAGCTGTCTTGATACGAAAAAAGCTGCTCGCCGGTATCAATGCGATGACCTGCCAGCAGTTTCATTTCCTCGGATATGGCGTCCAGCTTGATTAAATCCTCCCGAAGAAGGAAGTGGAGGCGTTTATTGCTCTTGGGCCTGTTTTTGGGGAAGATACCCAGCAGATAGCAGTAATGAAAATACAGCGCCCGGAAGCCGGTGGCTCTGGGAACTGCCCGAAAGCTGCCCTTGTATCGCGCGTACCTGAGCTTTGCCGGCGGCTCCGGCATAGGCCGCTCTGGGCTGCGCTGCGATAAAATTCTGGCCCGGATTCCCTCTATGGAGTAAGCAGGGCTAAAATTCCGCTCCAGCCGCACAAACCGCTCTTTCCTGGGTGGCCGCACAGAAATATCCTTACCCGCCTTGACCTCATAGCCGCGTCTGCGAAGATTTTCAAAAAATTGGCGCTCGGTCATAGACTGGCGGATGATCTCGTCAATCTCCGTTCGGATGATTCCCCGCCAAGTGGGACGGCCCTCCTGTTCGGCCCGCCATTCACCGTAGTGCTTGGAGCGCCCTTGCCCCGGATTTTTAATGACGGACAAGCCGTATTCCCGGCAAAGAGCGTCCGACGCCGCCTGCATATCGTGATAGTCCTTGGCAGTACGATGATACTTGATCCCGTCTACAAAAGAAACCGTATTGACTACAAAGTGCGAATGCAGGTGGTTTTCTTTGTCCAAATGGGTCGCAACAATGACCTGATATTTTTCGCCCCATAACTGCTTTGCCAGCCGGAGGCCAATTTCATGTACCAACACCGGGCTGGCCTCGCCGGGGGCGAAAGACTGATAGCCGTGATAGGCCACGGTGCCGTCCTCCTTGCCGAACCGCTTCTTTACGGCTGCCATTTCCGCAATGGCAGTAGCGGGATGGCAGTTGATTCCCGACACAAGCTGCTGTAATACTTCTTTTCCTTCTTCGTCTACCTGAATCTGCGCTGTCTTGCCTTGGCGGGTGGCATAGCGCAGTACATCCGAAAGGCTCCAGACAGCGGTGGACTCTGCCGTTCCCGGCATACCGGTTTTTTCCGGATTTTTCACATAACGCACAACCTGATTAAAACTGCCCTGTATGCGCCAAATGGAAGTTACTGCCATGTTGTCATACCACACTTCGCCTGCCGCTTTCGCTGCAAGCGTTAAAAGACTCATCGTTCCGTGGGGGATCCTCTCCCCGCAAAGTTCCGCGACTATGCGGGGTCCCTGTTTGCTCCATCGGCTGCGGCAGAATCACCGCCTCCGTGATTTTCTTAATTGCCGCCTCTAACTGCCGTACTCCGGCATCGTATCGCTGCACATCAACGACATTCAGCATGTGAGCCTTCTGTGCCACCTGGTTTAAGCTGTTGCCGATGCGGTACAGCTCCCGCATCATGGCGTAATAATCCGGGGGCGGCGCTTCTCGGGGAACAGCGCCGTCGATGAGATGGCGGAGATACGCTTCGCGGGACAGGCGGCTTTTCCGGACCCGCTGATTCAGCGCCTCGGCTTCCTTCCGATTGAGGCGCACCTTGATTTCGATTTTGCGTTGACTCATGCTCCTTTTCCTTTCTAAGAAGAAAGAGCGCCCGCATGACACGGGCGCTCCGATTCAGTGGGGTATTCAATTTTTATTGTCTGTTTTGTGGATGCGTGTGCGCTGTCAGCGCCCATTGTGCAAGGGGTCTCAGGGGATTTCCCCTGACAAGTCTGCCTTTTGTCCCCAAAAGCGATGCTTGCGAGAATGCGGCATTCTCATTCGCCCCGCAGGGCAAAAATGGTTCCTACCTGTTGAAAAGAACATACCGTGTGAACGTGAATTGCTCTATCCTATAGATTCTATTTCCCCAAAATGTATGTTATAATGGATGAAAAAGTCTTCGACGGCAAAGCGGCTTTAGCGAACAGTTTCCTTCTGCCGGCGTATTGCATCAGGAAGCCGCAGTGTTCTGCAAAGATAATCGTTGTAGTCCTTTCCCTTGAGCGGGAACCGGGCGGACACCGTGTACTCTTTTGGCAGCACCGTCATCAGCGCCTTCGCCGCCATGCGGCCTGCATAGTCGTTATCCAGCCGCAGCACAATCGTTTTGATTTCCGGATGGTCGGAAAGATACTGTGTCAGAGCCAGCGGTACCGAGCTTTGTTCCGTCTCTTTTTTTAGCTGGTACACACCGGCCAGCGACAGCAGATGATCCTTTTTCCAATTTATCCCGTTCATCTTCCGAATGGTAGCAAAGGAAAGCAGGTCGATGGCACTCTCAAACAGATGGAGAATCCCGCTGTTTTCCGCTGGGATATTGAAGGAAAACCGCTTGTCGCTGCCGTTGCACTCACCCTTGAAGTCCGACCCGATCCCCCGCAGGTTGGCATACCGGGCTTTGCCATCACTGTCATGGCCGATAAAGACCACATTGTGGTATCTGCCGCTGCTTTCGTACAACCGCCCGGTGCGAATACAGAAGTCGATCAGATCGCTGTCGATCCCGCGCCCGGTCAGATAACTGACCGCATGGGCAGCGCACCGGCTGGCCTGGGGAAGCAGCAGCACTTTAGGCTTTTTCTCTTTTGGAGCCGGTTCAAACACGGGCGGCTGAATGGCCGCACGTCCCACAAGCCGTTCCACGGCCTCCGTAAAGGGCAGTTCTTTGACCTTAATGAGATAATCCAACGCCGTCCTGCCGCCAATGCCCCGAGAAAACCAGCACCACATGCCATTGGAGATTTTTAAGGAATCATGTTCCCGGGTACAATAGGTGCTGCCGCCAACATGCACCAGTTCCTGCGGCTCATAATTTCTGAGATAGGTCAGCAAATCCATTTCCTTTGCCTTTGCTACGACCTCCGGTGGAATATATGGCATTTCAAAGCCTCCTCTCCATAGCGTAAATTGACCGCAAAGCTGCGGCCTGCTATGTAAAAAGCCGACCGGAACCGTTGTCCGGCCGGCTGTGGAGCGTTATCGCGCTCTCCGGGGCGAATGCTCTGGATTTTCCCATGGGCTTCTTTCCGGTGATTTCTTCAAATTTTTTCGCAACTTCTTCGGGCGTTACCCAATCATTCGGCACATACACGCCAAAATCCGGGTAAAACCAGGTGAGGCGTTTTCGTTCCGGTACGCGGTGCTGTTTCTCCCAGCGTCCGATCTGATCCGCCTGTTCGTAAAACGCCATACAGGCTTCTTTCGTTTCAAATTTCCGTCCAAACCGGTCTGTGTGGTACAAAAAATCTCTCCTCTCTATCGCGGGAACACGGAACCTCATGTTATCGCTCCGGGGCCTGCTTCGATTTTGCCTGCCGTTGTTTGTCTGCCTCGGCTTTGGCCCGATCTTCGACAGTCTGCCAGATGTCGTCCATATAGCCGGTATCTTCGCTCTCCCAATCCGAAAACACATCGGCCAGTGGGCTGGGGGAGGCCAGCAGCGCCTTTGCCCGTGCGTCCGGCAGGTCATGGTACTCCAGCGCCAGCAAAATATCCTCCCGGACGGTATATTCGTAGGTGTGCTTCAAAATCTCTGCTGGCGGCTGGGAAAGCAGCCATGCCCGGTAGGCTTCCTGTTCGGCAAACATCTTTTCATATAGGGCTGTATTCAGTTCTTCGTTCGTCATGCGATTTCCTCCCATATGTGTAAAAAAGCCGGGAGATTTCCATGCATGAAAACCTCTCGGCTGTATCGGCGCGGCACAGCTTCCTGCGCCGTTTCACAAATTTTCTATTCTTTACCGGCTGGCTCTGTCCGGCTGTGATCTTCTTTGGGTGCAGAAACCCCTGTTTCTTTCTTTTCCAGTTCCATAAGGGCATAATCCAAAATCAGCCTTTTTCTCTCGGTGAGCATTGTAAGATAAAACCGGCGCTGAAGGTCGCTGATAAAAGGCGTATTGCCGATGATCTGCCGGATACGCTCCATATCAATCCGGGACGTGATACGCTTTAAGGCGCGGTTGCAATCCTCATTTTGATGGGCGGACAGGAAATCAAAATATTTTAATTTCTTTTCGTTGACCATGATTGCGGAAGTAGGGATTTCGTAGACTCGAAAATTCAGTTCGCTGGGCTTTTCCAGTACGGATGCCATAATATGCTCATCCGCTTGGGGATAAAGGCTGCTACCACAGTCGTAGACCGGGGCCAGCGCCATCTCATCCGTCCGGGTGTCATACAGAAAACCCCAGTTTCCGTTATGCCGGTCCCAGTTTCCGATAAAAGCGTCCACGATAAACATATCCCAAAAACGCTCAATAAGCACACCTGGGTCCATGACTGTCTGCTCCTCAAAGGTCAGAAGAATATCGGAGAGTTCCGTCCCATATCCGTTCCGTTCTGAGTCAATCATTTGGTTCTTTAATGAGGCAAAGTCCTGCAAGATCACGCCCGGCTCTGTAAAGTCACCGCAGGCTACCACAATCTTTTCCCGCCCCTTCACGGTATAGGTGCCAAGCAGTGTCTTTTGCACCGGAATACCGATGCTCTCGTAAATCTGGCAGCCAAGATACTCAGAAAAACAGCTGTTGCTGTAGCTCATATCCTTGTTTCGCTTTGCCTGTGGCGGGAATTTCAGCATATACGGCGCGCCTTCATACATGACGCAGATTTTATTCCCATTTGCGCCTGCGTACATTTTGTTCCGCCGTGGAAGCTGCGTAAAGTCGATTGCCGTCATTCCGTCACATCCTTTCCATCCTCAAATACTTTTCCCGGAGATACCATGCCTGCTCCGTACTGATAAGCCGGTTGACCTCCGCACTGTTGATGTCGCTCTGCAAATTGCAATAGTCACAGTCCCAGCGCAAATATTCCTGCCCGGCATCCAGCTTGCGCCATGTCTCTGCCATTGCCCGCACGGATTCCTGTAAAAAGGGCGGCAGGCCGCACTCCAGGTAACTGTCCTGTGCGGGATGCCCGGTTTCCGTCTGTTCCTCTGAGAGCGCCATGATGTCCTCCATAGAACAGTTCAGAGCCTTCGCCAACTGTTGTATGGTCTTTGCGGAACAGCGTTCAAGGCTGCTCCGTCCGGCACATATATCCAGAATTGTAGTATTGGGCACACCGCTGATTTTGGAAAGCTGATACCGGCTTATATTTCTTCTGTCAAGATAGGCTTGCAGTGTCACGAAACGCTTCCCCCTTTCCACTTCTTTTTATTATTATATCGGTGCGCCGACATTCTGTCAATAGGGTATCCTTCCCCGAATATACTCATACACGGCCCATAATTATCGTTCCAGCTGCCGCGCTCCCGGTTTCTCCGGCGCATCTTCCTCCGGTGCGGCGTCAATCAGGGATTTATCCTTCTCATCCATGTTCAGCAAGATATTCAGTTCCTTCAACCTCGCTGTCTTTTCGGCCAGTTCCGCTTCTCTGGCAAAAGGAGCCGCCAGTTCATTCCGGGCATTTTCAAGCTGCACCTGGGTGTCAGCCAATTCAGAACGAACACCGTCCAGCTTACCGGAAAGACTGTCAACTACATTGTCCATACGGGTCAGATTGCCGAACACATCCGCGCCCAACACTGCCGTATGGGAAAGGGTTCCTTTCATGGTCATGCGGTATTCGTTGCTGGTGCCGTCATAGGAGAGGGTAATGGAAAAGCCCCGGTACTGCCCTAAAAAGGCAGCATGGTCGCCGGTCATTTTACTGCAAACATCCAGGATGGCCTTGCCTGCCGCCTCCTTGCCGGCATAGGTCTGATCCAGGATCGTGATCCCTGCAAACCCTTCCTTCGGTTTCGGATGGGCGGCGGCCAGCTGCACATCCTGCTCATAGCCTACGATGCGCTCTGTCAGCCGGGTGATCTTTGCCGGATACTTGCGCAGCACCAGTTCCTCCAGCGCATATTTCTGGCTCAGATAGCTGGCTTTCAGCATATTCAGCTTGCCCACCTCCATATCCAGGTTGCACTTCTCAATAATCAGCGGGTTGCCGGTGGCCAGCGCCTTGATCTCGGAATAGCTGAGAGCGGTTTCGTCCACATCGTCCGCGATACGCACCGGCGCTTTGCTTGTCATGATCTGCGCGATAAATTTTTGTTTGTTCTCCACCAACTGGTACAAGTACGCGTCAAAGGTCCCTTCCGTCACATACCGGAAGATTTCCACTTCCGGGTTTTCGTTGCCCTGGCGCACAATGCGGCCAAGGCGCTGGGAAAGATCGGAGGGCCGCCAGGGGCAATCCAGGTCGTGGAGAGCAATCAGGCAGTCCTGCACGTTGGTCCCGGCCCCCATCTTCTGGGTGCTGCCCATGAGAACCCTCACCTGACCTAAGCGCACTCTGGCAAACAGCGCCTTTTTCTTGGCGTCGCTGTCGGCGTCGTGGATGAAGGCGATTTCCTCCTCCGGGATGCCCATATCCGTGAGCTTTCTGCGCAGATCGTCGTACACATTGAAGGAACCGTCTGCCTTTGGGGTGGACAGGTCGCAGAACACCAACTGGGCGCTGCGTTTTTCCCTTGTCTGATCCCAAATGCGGTAAACATGACCGGCGCAGACAGATACCTTGCCATTGGGGTCGTCCGGGGCCAGGGGCTGGATGAGCCGCATATCCAGGGCCAGCTTGCGCCCATCGTTGGTAATCCTGAGCATATTGTCCTCATGGGGATCTACGCCGCCGCCCCGGATGGCCTCGGCTCGTTCCGCAAGCCCCCGCACCATTTCCTGCTGAAGCTTTGACGGCTGAATGACCTCTGTGTGGAAGTTGGCCTTTGGCACCGGCAATTTCAACATATCCGCCGTCTGAATATCCGCCACCTGCCTGAAAGCAGCCATCAGCTCCGGCAGGTTATAAAACTTGGCAAACCGGGTCTTGGCCCGGTAGCCGCTGCCCTCGGGCGACAATTCGATGGCTGTAACCGTTTCCCCGAAATCGCTGGCCCAATCGTCAAAATGAACCAGACCCATGTCCTCCAACATACTGTACTGCAAATACCGCTGGATGGTGTAAAGCTCTACCATCGAGTTCGAGATTGGCGTGCCAGTGGCAAAAATAATGCCGCGCCCACCGGTGATCTCATCCAAGTACCTACACTTCATAAAGAGGTCGGTGGACTTCTGGGCCTCGGTCTGGGCGATGCCGCCCACGTTGCGCATCTTGGTTGCCAGAAAAAGGTTCTTAAAATAATGACTCTCATCCACAAAGACCCGATCTACGCCCAGTTCCTCAAAGGTCACAAGGTCGTCCTTGCGGCTTTGGTCGTTGAGCTTTTCCAGCTTGGCCTCCAAAGATTTCCGGGTGTGCTCCAGCTGCTTCACGGTGTAGCGCTCCGCCTTAGCTGCTTTGGCGTCCTCAATGCCCCGCAGGATCTCCCGGATCTGCTGCTCTAAAATAGCCGCCTGCCGTTCCACGGACACAGGGATTTTTTCAAACTGGCTGTGGCCGATGATGATGGCGTCGTAGTCGCCGGTGGCGATGCGGGCGCAGAATTTGCGGCGGTTTTGGCGCTCAAAATCCCGCTTGGTGGCTACCAGGATATTGGCGCTAGGATAAAGCTGGAGCCATTCCGCCGCCCACTGCTCGGTGATATGGTTCGGCACCACCACAAGGGATTTGGTGCATAGCCCCAGACGCTTCATCTCCATGGCGGCAGCCACCATTTCGTAGGTTTTGCCAGCGCCCACCTCGTGAGCCAGCAGGGTATTACCGCCGTACATGATATGGGCGATGGCGTTGATCTGATGGGGCCGCAGCGTGATTTCCGGGTTCATGCCGGAGAAGGTGATATGCCGCCCGTCATATTCCCGTGGCCGGGAGGAATTAAAGGTTTCGTTGTAAATGCCGCACAGCAGCTCCCGCCGGTCAATGTCCTTCCAGATCCATTCGGAGAATCTCTGCTTAATCAGTTCCTGCCGGTCCTGGGCGATGGCGGTTTCCTTTTTGTTGAGAACCGGCTTCTTATTGCCGTTCTCATCCTCCACATAGTCAAAGATCCGCACATCCCGCTGGTTCAAGGTCTGCTCCAGAATCTGATAGGCATTCATCCGCTTTGTGCCGTAGGTGGTAAAGGCCTTTACGTTGCCCGGATCCGTATTCTTTCCCGTGATGCCCCACTGGCCGGTGGCCCCGGAGCGCAGGATTTTGATACGGCTTCTGGCATAGTAGCTGGTGCCGAAGGTTTCCACCATAAACTGCTGGTAGATCTCCACCGGCACCCAGTTGGCACCGATGCGCACGCCGATCTCCGCGGCGGTTAAATCCACCGGCTGCACCGCCTCCAGCGCCTCGATATTCCGGGCAATCAGCGGTTTCTTTTCAGCCGGTAACACCTCATAGAGCGCCTTTGCCATGCGCAGCTTGCGGCGCACGTTGCCGGACAAATACTCGTCCGCAGCCACAAAAGAAAAGCGGTTCAAATCCACAAAGGCTTTGGGAATGGCGGAGGCTTCCTCGGCGCACTGAATATCCCGGAAGATCACGCCGGACAGATCTGCGGCCAGTTCCTCCTCGCTTTTCCCGGACAGCTCCGACATATACTCCATATCCACCCGCGCTTTTTCGGAAATGGATACGGCAAGGGCTTCGCTGGCAGTGTCCACGCTGGTCACGGCCACATGGGGCCGGATGGTGCGCTTGGTAAACATATCCGCCTTGCGGACCAGGTTGCCTTCCTCGTCCAGCACTTCCAGAGAGCAAAGCAGCGGATAGCTGGAATCGTCCCGGAAGGCCAGGCTGTTGCCCCGACTGGAGAGCAGCCCGTATTTTTTCGTGTAATCATCGTACAGACGGTTCAGTTCCGCCTGTTCCTTCTGAATGTCACTGTCCGGGTAGCCATCGGTCTGATACTCGATCACGCGGCGGGCGCAGTCCCGGATGGCGATCATGCCGCGGATACGGTTTTCAGCGGTGACGGACATTTCCATCGGATACATCAGGGAATTTTCCCGGAAGTAAATCGTGCCGTCCTGAATACAGAAGCTGAAATTGCGCACTCCCGGGTCGGCGGGGATTGCGTGATCCTCCGCCTCGTCCAGCTCCTCGATTTCATAATCGGTGATCTGCGCGTGGAGGTTCTGGATGGCCTCGGAAAGCAGGGCGGACAGGTCGGCGTCCTCATAGGCCTGGCAGGTGCTGTCCATCCCGAACCGGCCAGACTCCAGCACCATATCGCCCAGTATCATTTCCGGGTGCTGCACAAAATAGGCGTTCATACGGATGCCGTTTTCATCGGTGTCCAGATGCACCCAATCCGGTTCAATGTCCGTCATACGGTCACGCTTTTGCAAAAAGAGGATGTCGCTGGTGACTTCCGTACCGGCGTTGTCCTTGAAGGCATTGTTGGGTAAGCGGATGGCCCCGATCAGGTCGGCCCGCTGGGCCAGATACTTGCGGACGGCAGTGTTTTCCTTGTCCATTGTCCCCTTGGAGGTGATGAAGGCGATCACGCCGCCCGGACGCACCTTATCCAGCGTCTTTCCGAAGAAATAGTCATGGATAAGCCAGTGATATTTGTCGTACTTCCGGTCCGGCACCTTGAAGTCGCCGAAGGGGATGTCACCAATAGCCACATCAAAGAAGCTGTCCGGCATCTGCACCCTTTCAAACCCTGCCACGGCGATGCTGCTGTTCTGATAGAGCTGTCCCGCGATCCGCCCGCTGATGCTGTCGATCTCCACGCCGTAAACCTTGCTCTCCGCCATGCTGTCGGGGAGCATCCCGATAAAGTTGCCCACGCCGCAGGACGGCTCCAGGATATTGCCCCGCTCAAAGCCCATCTGGGAAAGCGCCTGATACATGGCCCCGATGATGACCGAGGAGGTATAAAAGGCGGTCAGACTGCTGGCCCTGGCGGCGGCATACTCGTCCTCATCCAGCAAAGATTTCAGTTCCAAATATTTGCCGTGACGCTCGTCAAAGCAGTCCGCCAGGCCGCCCCAACCCACATAGCGGGACAAAATTTCCTGTTCCTCTGGGGTGGCCAGACGGTTCTCGGCCTCGATCTGCTTCAGACAGCGGATGGCCACCACATTGGCGGCGTACTTTTCGCTGCGGGTTCCATGACCCAAATCCGGGTCTGTGATGCGGAAGTTCCGGCGCTGGTCTGCGGGGATTTCCGGGTGCAGGGGTGCAAAAGTGATGCGCTCCCGGTGGGGGCGTTTCGGAGGCAGCGGGGCTGGTTCTTCTTTTTTAGGCTGTAAATCGGCCTGTTCAATGGCCCGTTCATCGGGGAAATCCCCAAAAACGCGCAGCCATTTGTGTTCATGCAGGTCATAAACCGCAGCGCCGTCGTAGGCAAAGCCGTCCTCGCCCTCCATGGTGCCGGCAACATATTGCTGCGCCGCATGTTCGGCCTCCGCCAGCGTTTGGTAATCCAGTTTTTCATCAAAACCGTTTTCAAAGTGGTGGTACACTGTCACTTTATAAGGCGGCTCCATGCGCTGGGCGTAGCGGTCGATGTCCGCCAGGGTAAGCCATTCCGGCTTTTCCGGGAGAGAAGCATACAATTCCCGCATTTTTGCAATCTGCTCCCGCACATTCCCGGCCCACAGGTGTTTTTCCGTCCGTCCGCCAGCGCCCAGGAAGTATTCGCAGTCGGCTTTTAGGCGGCTGAGTAAGCGGTAGCCATCCGATCCCTGTTCCGGCTTGGCCCCGACAGATTCCAGTTCCTCATCGGAAACGGAAATGAGGTCGGCAAAATCCAGTTCGGCAAGCTCATTCTGGATGAGTTCGTCCAGGCTCTCATATTGCCTGCGCTCCAAAAACTGGCCGTTCAGGGAACGCTCTATACGGTAATGCACCAGGTCGGCGGTTACTTGGATCGGAATTTCTTCATCCGTGACGGTGGTGTAGGCAAGCCCCACGTTCTCCAGGTCGGCAAAATCGGCTGGGCTGCCGTACTCCGCCACGCAGAAATCGTTGATAAACTCTTTGGCAATCTCCAGAGAACCCGGTTCCGGCTCCTCGGACAAAAACTCACGTTCAATGAAGTCGGCAATATCCTGGCTGTTGCCTTTGCCGCCATGGGCATGGTAATCCATCAAACCTTCTTCAATCAGTTCGCTGGAAGCCACATATCCGGCCTCCTCAAGATAACCGGCGATTTCCTCGATCTGGGCCTGTTCCGGGGTAAGCGCCGGGGGCAGCGCCTCGATCTGCTCCATGCAGAGGGCCACATCCGCCCCGATTTCTTCCTCCGGGCCGGCATGGTCAAGGAAAGAGCGAAGCAGCCTATGGATTCCCGCCCGCTGAACGGGATCATGGAGCTGCTGGGCGATATTTTCCACTGCCTGGGCGTCATTTTCGCCGTAACCCATACGGGAGCCGTCAAATTCCCCGATCAGGCGCAGAACCTCGGCGGCCAGTGCGGGATAGGGGTCTGCGGCTTCTTCTTTTGAGGGTAGTTCCTGCACCTTGGGCGGTACGGCGAACACCGGCGTATCCTGGGTGGCGGAAACGGTCATTTCCGAAGTGTCGGCAATCCGTTTGATTTTCTCCCGCACTTCCTGGGGCATTTCCTCATCATAAATCTGTACCGTGCGGTCGGAGCCAATGTGGGCCACCGTTTTATAGTCCCCATGTTCTTCCTCCAGCCGGTTCCACACGGTAAGCCCATTTCCCAAATAGCCGTAGCCCAGGTCGTAGGCTTTGGCTTGCGGCACGGTGGGGGCCACCGGTTCCTTGTGCTCTGCAAAAAGCGTGAAGATTCCCTGCCGGAAGGCGGAGAGGTTTTCAAACGCCTGCTGGCGCAGGGTGTACATCCTGTCATCCTGCGGGGTGGCCTCCCAAATGGGGAGCATCATTTGATAGATTTCTTCCACACGGGCCGGGTCGGTAAGCTGTCCGGCCACCTCCTGAACGCCCTGCCAATAATCAGGTACGGCATTGGAGGAATAGGGTTTCGGATATAGCTCCGGTGCGCCCATAAAAAAGTTGTGAATACTCTGGGCCAGACGCTTGATCTCATAACCGGCCATCGCTCCGCGATCTTCTTCCGAAAGGAACCGGTCCTGTGCAATCAGGACGCCGATCCGTTTTGCGATCCTGCTCCAGTTCAGCTCCACCTTGGCATACGGTTCAGTAATGCTGCCGTGGCTGAACGACAAGCCCTTGCCGGTATAGGTGCGGTTGTCATTTCCTCCGCTATAGCCGCTGTATTCCCCATGATAGCTTTTCAGGTATTGCTCCCGTTCCTTTGGGTCGGAATGGGTAGAGAAGAAAGCATATACCTCCAGCCGGTAATCCTGACGGCCTCGCAGCTGAGTCAGCTATAGGGCCAACTAAAAGGTACAGATTTAGGTATTGGAAACGCATTTATGGCGCATTACATGCGCCGCTGTGGGTTGTAGTCCTCGGCGGCAGTGAAACGAATCGGTTCTCGCTGAAGATCCTGAAGCTGCCCCAGCAGTTCCGCCACATGACGGCTCCGAAAGCGCATCAGATCAGGATTTTCTGCATAGGCGGCGGCAAATACGCCCCATTCCTCCGTGATTTTTTGCAGCATCTCCGGGTCAGTAAGCAGAGCGGCGATGCGCTCCTTGATGTCAGGAAAGCCGCCCTTTTCGGAGAGGGCCAGACGAAGAAGGGGAGCATAACCCACTTCTCTGGCCTCCGCAGACATATCCCTGGCGGTCAGCGCAAGATTATCTGCCAGCGTGCTGCGCTCATAGTCCACAACCCGGTCAAGCTCGCTCTGTGGCATATACCGCCCTAAATCCAGCAGTTCCCGGATGCGTTTTGCCGCCTGCTCCCATGTGACAAGGGTGGTATTGCGGTACTGCGCGGTGTCGCCGCTGGCAATACGGATGCCCTCGGCGTTGTACCAAATGGCATACTGTCGGTCGTTCACATAGAAGCCTGCGCCGTTTTCGCCGTAGTGCTTCGCCAGAAACGCGGCGTTGTCCTCCACGGTATGGTCTTTCATAAAATAGGCACAGATAATCAAGCGGCTGTTTCGATCATTCGCTCCAATGCAAAGCGCTTCATCAATAATCTGCTGAGGAAGCTGCGGACGGGGCAGGAAGGAAAGCTGACCGCCATCCTCCTGGACCGGGGCATTAAAATCCGCAAAGTCAAAGAGGGATAGCTGCTGGCTGTCCTGATCTTTTGGCGGTGTGATCCGGGTCTGGATGAAGTATTCCTTTCGCTCAATAAGCTGTGCCGTCCATCCGGCAACAGTGGCCCATGAAAAAACGGACTCGCGGGTGCGGGAGAGATAAGCGCCCTCCCACATCAGAAGCCCGTCCTCCTGGGGCTTATAGCCAACGCGCACGCCGTCCACCAAAATCTCCGTGTGCCGGTTCTGATAGGCCGATTTCAGATATTCCGCCCGTTCCGCTTCATCGGGATGGATGGAAAAATACAGTTCAATCTGCTGTTTCTTGTATTTTAGGTCATCGTCCTTGTTGGCGATAATGGCCATAATCAGCTTATCGTCCAAAAAGGCGGGCAGCTCTGCGCCGTCCGCCTCCGGGGCCTGTTCGGTTAGCTGTAAATCAGCTCGTTCAGAATGATCTCCTCCGCTGCCTGCCGGATGCCGTTCGTCAGGCCCAGCCATTTCATCTGATCCCTGGCTTTCAGTTCCTCCGTCACGCCCTGCTCCTGCGCCATCTGCGCCGTGATCTGCGACATCCGGGTCCGGGCCGTCTGCTCGATCTCCATCAGGTGCTGGTTCAGCCTGCCCGATGTCAGCAGGTTCGTGTACATCACGCGCCGGTTCTGTTTCAGGAACTTCCGGCGCAGCAATGCGTATTTCCCAAGGGGAACCTCCGGCTCCTGGGGCGGCAGAAGGTTCGGCAGTCTGTAATCGCCCTGCATCGTATATGTGATCCCGTTCATATTCAAAACTCCTTTCTGGCTGTGCGGTTTCGTTTCTAGTTACAGAATACTGATTCTGAAGCGGATTTGCAAATGTGCGATTTTCTTTTTCAGCTTGTCTTTGCAGCGCAAGCACGGTTCGGGATATGGAAGAAAGGCACATCTGACCAATGTCCCCGACAGCTACACCGAGAGCATTGAGGGTTTCAGGAGTGTTAAAATCCGTCACAGCGCGGAAATCATCATCGTCAAAATATTCGGATGGATCAATGCCGCAGCGCACCAAAAGCATATAACCGATGCTGTCCTGCAATACCTTCCGGTATTCCACCTCGATATTCAGGTCGTCCAGTTCCTCTAAAAAGCTGTTTTCCCGGCAGGATTTCAGTTCCGTAAGGTAATCCGGCATATTGTCCTCCACGGCGTTTTGCGCCGCAGAAAGCAGCGCCGCCGCAAGGCCGGTTTGATCCGCCAGTTTTCCGAAGCTGTTTTCCAGCGTTTCGATCACAGCGGGTTCAAACTCCGGGCGCATGGCCCAGACCGGCACAGGCCGCGCAAAGCGGCTTTCGTGGGTATCCGATATATCAAAGTAGTATTTGAGCCGGGATCGTCCCGGCTGGGTATCGTCAAAGACGGCAATCCCGGTTGCCCCACGGTTGACCCAACGCCCGAACCGCTGGTTCCAGCCGTTTCTGCCCTCAATCGGCAGGACGGCAGTAGCGTCCGGGCGCTGGGCAAAAATAAGCACCTGCTCGTCAAAGGGCAGGCGGAAGTTGCGGCAGGCGGTCGTTAAAAACCGCTGCCACTCCTGCGGGGCCGCCAGACCGGCCACTGTGCGCTGATACAGCTCCGTAATCAGTTCGTATTTTCTAGCCATCCGGTACACCTCCTGTCATGGCAAGATTGTGTTTGATTGGCAGTTCATCGGATGCCGCCTGCTTGCAGCCCGCTGTGGTAATCGCCCACATCCATGTCCACATCGACTACGGCAAATAAAAGCTGCCAGATCATTTCCACAGCTTCATCCTCATACATAAAAATATCTACATACTGTCGGCCATCCAGGTCAGTACAAAGTCGGGAGAACCGCATCCGTTTATCCATCAGGTCATGGGCGTCATTAGCAAGGCCGGGAACTTCCCATTCCTCTGTATGGCCTGCTAAAATGGTCATAAGCAGATCAAAATTATCGGGGTTCAGTTTTATGTGAACCGGGGGTGACTGTGCCATAGAGTCCTACCTTTCTGCGGCTTGTTCCTGTCGCTGACGGAGAATGGAAAACCCGTAGACTTTGGCAATATCGTCGCCAAGCCTACGGGTAATTCTTGTAATGTCTGCACGGGTCGCCGTTCCAAAATATAATTTTTCCTTCAATTTTTCTATCTGAGATTGCCGCACACCGGGCTTGTAGGTGCGGTAAAGATAATGGTTTGTGCCGTCATGGTGGATCGCGTCACAACGCAGATCGCCCAGGCGGTCAACATACCATGTGGAATAATCGGTATCAGAGTACAGACAATCGCTGATTCTTCCGCTTGCGATTTCCTTATAGCCCATACGCCGCCCATGCCAGAGGCCCAGGTCGGCAATCACAAGAATCGGCTGGGAAAGCTGCACATCCAGATTCATGCGCTCATCGTCCAGATAGTCGCCGTTGATCTCATACATCAGGGCGATGCGCTCGCCCTCGGTCAGATCCGGGTATTCTGCCTCCAGATCGTCCCGCCAGTCCTCATAATCCAAATCGTAATTGCTCCAGATGATATGTCTGTCCACGGTCATCGTGCATCACCTCTGTCTTTCTGCCTTGGACGAATGGGTTGTCCATTTTTACCGTAATTCCTTGGGTCGGCGGCGGGAACCTGCCAACCGAACATGGAACCTGCCAGCATAGCGGCTGCCTGAGCCTTGCTTACCCCCGCTTTCCCATTGTACTCATCCGCAAGGGCGCGGGTTTCCTCTTTACCGGTTGTAGCAACATCTGTCCGGTAATATCCGGATTTGCCTTTCTTGATAATAATAAGCTCTCCTGTGTCGGGCAGAACCCCATAGCACTGCTCCGGCAGGGAGGACCGCAGGGGAATAACCGTACTGCCGTTTCGCTCCATCATCTCGGCAAACTGGCAGATGTGAAGCAGACTGTTCCAGCCGCTACCAACCTCCACATGGTACTCATCAATATACCGGCAAGTGCGGTCAGAATGGGTGCCGTCCTGGTATTGAATACGGATTGGATCGCCGTCCGGGATGCGGAACAACTCTTTATAGCGCGGGTCGATGAAGCGGATACCTTTTTCAGCCTGTTTTAGATGGCGGTCAAGCCATTTTGCCTCAAAGCACCAGCAGTAGAAGTTGTAATCTCCCTTGACCGGAATGCACCGCAGCAGGTAGGCAAATTTCCCGGTGCCCATACGGAACCCATACTCCGTAGTACAGTTCCCTTCAAAAGCGCTGTCCGGCTGGCTCCGGCCATACTTCTGCATGGCGCTGCGTCCGGCCAGCACTCCGCCATATTTCTCATCAAACCGCAGGGCGTCAATCACCGGATGGATCTCCGCCTTAAATTCCTCTGTATTCCGGCTGCCAACCTCGTCAAACCATGTGGTATGAAAGCCGGCGCCGCTGCTGTCAAAGTCGCCGCGCAGATAGCCGATGGCCCCGGTCTGCATCATAAGCTGCTGGCTTTGGGCATAGGTGTATTTTCGTTCTTCGGCCCGTAATGGCCGCATTGTCATATCCATCACCGTTCACGCTCCCTTCCTCTTTTTGCCGGTGGATCAGCAGGCGCGCCCATGTCTGCTAGGGATGCTTTCCGCGCCTGCCAGTATTCCGGGTAATACCGCTGTACGCACTCATTGATACATTTTTCATATTCGCCCGGTTTCCAATAGTAATTAACCGGCGCGGTAAAAAGCCCTTTGTCCATCAGCTCCCGGAGAGCCACCGTGGCGGCGCAGTCCTCCTCGAAGCAGTAATAGCCCGCCTCACAAAAGGCGCATTGTAACGCCGCCTCAGAGAAGATTGATTTTGCCGCCATCGTGCTGACCATAATGCCGCCATGGCTGGCCGTATCGACCGAAAACACATGGGGACACAGCATCTTACAGTGCTGAATTTTTCCCCAAGGGGAATACATCGGTTCCATCATCGTTCACGCTCCTTCTTTTTGGGTAGTTTCCGTTGTTCAGGGGGCAGAGTTTTCAGTTCCAGATACTTCACTTCCTCCTGCGCCCGCGCCACCAAATCTTTCTGTGCGGCAAATAGGTCATTGAAATAATGACCCCAATAGTAGTCCGTCCCATTGGAACATCTCCAAGTCACAAACATGGTGCCATATTGGGTTTCATTTTCTCCAATCACAAATTCCACATCGCCGACATGGATGGAATCTGTGATAATATAGCCTTCATTTGCTCTTTGCTCCATCATCGTGCCTCCTTATCCGACGCCTGTTTTTGCTTTTCGTTCTGCTGGAGTACCAAAAGATAATGCTGCACCCACTTGGGATGATTCTCCGGCTCCAGCACACCGAGGACATCCCTGCGCTCAAAGCGGCTTTGCCGGCCAGTATAAATTTCTGTACAAAAGACTGCCGACCCACGGCTGTGGGGATAGGCTCCAAAGCCGCCCGTACATAGCTTGAGCTGACTGGTTGCTCTCCGGTACTCCGGGCGTAGGACTTCCGGCTTGATAACAATGACCTTTCCATGCAGATCATCGTCATAGCTGATGGGTGTACACCCCTCGGCTGTAATAAGGCTGTTGTCAATACCCTGTATTTTCGGCTTGGACAGATCCGCACGGGTTTTCTGTGCCTGCTCCATAATGCGTTGTCCGTAAATCTCCATAATTTCCGGGAAATCATCACTGCCCACCGCCTCAAAATAGCGGCCCATAATTGCGTTATACTCGTAGTAAGCAACCATGTAAGGCAAATTGTTTTCATCCGCCATATTTTCGCCCACTACGATTTCACAATCGCCAATCTGCACTGCCTGAATGATTTCATAATCACCGGCTCTGCGTTTTTCTTCACTCATTGTCTGCCTCCCTTTCCCGTGTCGCTTTCATCAGTTCCTCAATGCGTTTGCCGCCGCGAACCGTGTTCGGGTCTGCCAGCACCCGGTTCTGGACACACAGCACCGCCCGGATTTCCAGAACTGTCACACCGGGGATCTCCACCATTTCCTCCGGCGTCACCGTCAGGATGCGGATGGGCAAATACCCGGCCTGGGTAAAAATGCGGAATAACCGCTGTTCAAATTGCTTTTTCATGAGGACCTCCTTTGGCCGCGCAAAAAAGGCGGTTTCCAGCCGCCCTGCCTGTTACTTTTTCTGTGCCGGAATTTTCGAAAGGGCCAGTGCGCCTACAATAGTTACAGCTAGTCCGATGATGTGCCCCCTTCATTAGGGCGTGTACCTCTCTTTTCAGTAGGTACAGCCGGTAATACGGGGGGTGAGGTGTGGAGAGGGGGGAGCGGTATGACAGCCATCTTGAAAGATTGCGATAGCTTCCCCTTGGCGGCAGCTTTATCTGCTTCGATCCCGCTCTCGTTTGCGGTACAGCTCCAAAGCCTTGATAATGGTTTTCTCTATTTCCTGTACGGGCGTCCCCGGTGGAAAATATCTGGCGATCCGGTCTTTGGGCATCCTGAATTGCTCAATTTGGTTTGGTTTTTCCTCCTGCATAATAGACAACAGCACATTGGCATCCAGCTTGCCTTCCTCGGAAAACCGGCGTATTTTAATGGCCTGCCCATAGGAGGGCGTACATGATTCCTGTCCCAGAACACACAGCAGTTCCTGCTGCTCCTGTTCAGCCAGGTAGGACAACTCCACTGCAGGCCGCAGCGCCATTTGCAGCATATCCTTTTCCTTGAGAACGGAGTTGTCCACCAGTTCCAAAATGCCGGGAATAAGGTAGGTTAGGCGGATATAGCGCTGGATTTGAGTTTTACTATCCGGACTTTGAGATGCTAATTCTAAATTAGAACGACCACCAACTAAATTCGGCCCCACTGGGGCCGGATTTTCTTTGCTCGGTCTACCAGCCTGTCTCCGCATGGCATCCAGCTTCACCTTATAGGCAAACGCTTTCTCTGACGGCAATATTTGATCCCGCTGTTTTAGGTTCGTATCAACCATAATGATGACGGCTTCATCATCGGTCAAATCTCGCACAATACAGGAAATCGTGAGTTTGCCTGCCAGCTCACTGGCCATTTTGCGCCTGTGACCGGCTACCATTTCATAGCCGCCATTTGGTTTTGGACGAACCAAGGCGGGGACGAGTACGCCGTACTGCTTTACGCTGTCCGTCATTTCCATCATGCTTTCATCCATACGCACCTTAAAAGGGTGGTTTGGAAAGTCACTGATTTCTTTCAGGGGAATATCCATGACGGTTTCGCGCTTAGCCTCATCGCGCTCGGCCTGAGTGGTAAAGAGACTATCTACATTGAGCAGATCTGCCACGCTGTTTTTCGCCAATCTCCAGCACCTCCTTTACCAGTCCGCGATAGGCTTCCGCTGCTTTTCCCGATGGCTCATGCCGGAAAATGCTTTTGTCCGCCGTGCTGATTTCTGCCAACCGCACAGTCGCAGGAATAACGGAGTGCAGGACAGGCAAATGCTTTCCATAGCTCTCCTTGACCGTTTTGACAATATCTCTGCGAAAGTTGGTTTCATTCGCCATCGTCAGGAATAGTCCGCCGATTTTGAGCTTGGGATTGATCTGCCGCTGAATACTCTGCACAGTGGCTGTCAGCGCCTTTACATTTGCGGCAGAAAAATATTCTGCCTGCACAGGGACAAGCACATAATCCGATGCGGACAGGGCGTTGATAACCAGCATACCGAGGGAAGGGCGGCAATCCAGCAGCACATAGTCGTAATCGCATTTCACGCTGTCTACATACTGCCGCAGAACCGTTTCCCGGCTCATCACATTTACCAACCCGGTTTCAACAGCGGACAGGTTTTCATTTCCCGGCACGAAATCAAAGCCTTCGTGATGATGCCGGATTTCCGGGTGTTCGGTGGGCTGTGTGCCGCCAATGACATCATACATTGCCGTACCCAGAGATACGGGCAGGCTGTCCGGATCACGCAGCCCCAGCATCTTGGTCAGATCGCCCTGCGGGTCAACATCCACCAGCAGGACCTTTTTGCCGTCCATAGCCAGTCCTGCGCCGATACAGTACACGCTGGTACTTTTTCCGACGCCGCCCTTTTGATTGGCAACGGCAATCACCTTTGTTTTCGCCATAAGTGGGTTCCTCCTTTTCATAGATTCAGCCGCCTGCGGCAAACAGACGGCTATGTATCGGTATAAAACTTCATGCGCGCAGGCGCGCCACGAAAAGAGGGCGAAAGCAGTGCGCATGAAGTTTTACGCGCATGTGGACCGTCCCCGGCCCACGCGCTTGGATTATGGCCAATTTTGCTATGCTTTTGCATAGCAAAAATCCGCCTACTCAAACGAATAGGCGAATTTTGCTCAGTGGAATATTATACGGTTTTTCCCCTTTTCAGGGAGGCGTCAGCAACCTTCAGGATCACTTCGTCCACGAAATCTGTATACCGGCCTTCCCGGATCAGGGCGTTCCTCAACTCCACAAGGCTATGTAACAGCAATTTGCATTCCGCGTCACTTACACGGAGGTTCAGTTTTCGTGCCATAACAGACTGCCTCCTTTTCATATATGTATGGCAACTTAAAATTATCTAACGGCTTACGGTCATTATAAACCGAAAGATGTCTTTTGGCAAATGTGCCATATGCAACGCGAACGGTGAACCACACATGACGCTTCGCCCGTGTGTGGCCTCTATTCTGCTGCTTTCCAATAAATTTCAAATTTTTACAGCTCAATTTCCGGCAAAACACCATTAAATTCCTTCGTTTTCCAAGTCCCTTATGAGGCCTCGTACCACGTCGTCGCGGACTGCATATCGTTCGCGACGACTTTTTTTCAAAAAGTCATCTCTCGCTCATTCCGTCGCTCCTCCTCTCCAAACCGAACCCGCTGCGCTGGGCTTCGGTTTGGTTTTGGCTGCGAACCTGAAAGCAGCGGCATCTGGCATCTATAGTGTGCCGGTATTACACGTCGTCGCGGACTGCATATCGTTCGCGACGACTTTTTTTCAAAAAGTCATC